>Ga0302125_10000484_pt1 | contig 21864 bp, 30 predicted proteins | sample CB4_surface_MG_FD_203111 | JGI IMG/M metagenome (GOLD analysis project Ga0302125, IMG submission 203111) | Marine microbial communities from Western Arctic Ocean, Canada - CB4_surface | ecosystem: Environmental > Aquatic > Marine > Oceanic | place: Canada: Western Arctic Ocean | collected... | reverse complement strand
TTCTGTGAACCATCTATGTAGCCCACCATCATTCCGTGTTTATTGTCGTAATTTATTTTGTTATACATATTTCAACTCCTTTGTTATGCTTTCATAATAGCATGGATCTAGATAGCGTCAACCTGGTAAAATTGGTGTATATATAAAGTAGGATTTTTTCTGTGTGATTATGGTACTGGATGTAGTGGTGGTTGACAAGATCAACTACAGGATCTTGTGCCATAAAAAATCTTATCAGAATCAGTTGACCAATACAGAAACCCTGCTATAATTTAGGAGTAATTTTAAGACAACCATAAAGGGGACAAAATTACAAACCGAGGGCACTCGGTCCAACTATAAGGAGACTTATGGAAAAAAATGTTAAAATAAGAATCTTAAGATCAACTGGTCTTAAGAAAGAATGCAGAAACGGTTATGCTCATAACCTAGGTAATCACACACCAGGATCTAAATGGTCAGAAATGGACTACTTGTTCGCGACATGGTTAAGAGGCCATATCGGTGAAGAGTTCACATTTGAACAATTTAGAAATATCTATGTTGGATTGCTGATGGCAAGTGGGTTTGACCACAATTACGGTAGAAAGATGTCAACAATAGGACATCTTGATAATGGACCTGCCTATGCAGAGTTCATCCAAATAATCAATGAAGCAGACCTAAAGGTTGCCTAATCTACAACAGAAGAGACCCAAGGTGATCACGATAGATGGATCCAAGAGGGGCATGGGTCCATGCTCCCGGTTCTGGTGTGCCAAGGCACCCATCCTACACATCCTGAATTGGCCCAATTGGATATGGTGCACCTTCACGGACTGGAGACGCAGTCCGATAGGCAAGTGGTGGAACCGTTGATCCCCACTTTTTAGATATAGGCCCGGTCATTGAGTTGGTTGGGCCTTCTCTTTTGGCTGTTGGTTTCATAATTACCAAATCTACCTAAATTACCAAATCTATCTCTTTTTTGGTTTCAGTACTCTGGACTTGACCGGTGCCCTTGCCTTCATCCTGGGAGCCACTGACTTGCCTTTCATGCTCTTCTTCTTGATCTGGACGCCTGCCAATCTCTTTGATCCACCTCCGGATCTCTTGGTCATGGCCATCTTCTTGCCTGCCACCCTGGCCTTCTGCTGTCGCTTCTTCCTGATCTTCGCGGACTTGACAGGATCTGTCTTTGCGAAACAGGTGCTGGGCTTGGCGACTATTCTGCCTTTCCTGGGACCTGAGGTACATCTGAAACCCTTGGTGGGCTTACCACCTTTCTGTCTCCTGAAGATCTGGCTCACGCCTTCTGTGATTGCGGAGTGGTCTGGATGTGATTCAATTTCGCTGTCAACCTCTGGTGCCATTATATTTTCTGGCACTATATTTTGTGGCACTATATCTTGTGCCGGGTCGGCCTTTTGACCACTATATGTAGTGCCACAAGATGTAGTATCTTTTGATTCTTTTGGCACATTGATGAATTCTGAAATCTTCATACGAGTATTTATTGGCCTTACACCTAACCTAACTAAACCTAACCTAACTAAACCTTACCTTACACACCTAACCTAACTGAACCTTACCTTACACCTGGCCGTTATAACATCCTATTACGGTGTGCTACAATGTACAAGATCAACCCTGCCAGGATGGATGTGTTAAATACAGTTGCGATGAAGATATACGAGATATACAACACAGACGAGAACATAGGACCAGCACCCGCGGGAGCCTGTTCCAAGCCAATGTCTTCACTCCCGGCCAGTTGGGTCAGCAGTTGCAAGAGCAAGGGCAAGATGAAACGTACAGGTAACCGTAGTGAGAGGATACGTGGTAAGACACAGAAAGTCGCAGGCAAGAGGATCAAAGGTCGGAAGTACGGTGGACCTCTACCAGATTATTCAAAATAATACCTAGGATCAGAGATCCAATAGCGAGCCAATAGCGAGCCATAACTAGCATATATGTTAGGATCCTTCTTCAGCAAGAAAATCATATACGCAACCAAGATAGGCTTCATAGGACTAGGCAAACTGGGTATGCCCTGTGCAGAAGCAATATCGGACAAAGGGTTTGATGTGGCAGGATACGATGTAGTGAGAAAGAGCAGTGACAAGGTAGATATCAGAGATTCCATGGAGGAACTTTGTAGAGACAGAGACATAGTTTTCGTTGCAACTCCCACACCACACGAAGAAGGGTACGACGGCAGGGAACCGACGAGCCACAAGGAAGTAAAAGATTTCAATTACGATTCAGTAAAGAAAGTGTTGACCAAGTGCAACAAACACATGGGAGAGACACAGAGTCTTGTGCTGATATCAACTGTGTTGCCTGGAACGATCAGGAGAGAGTTCGACCCACTAATGACCAACACAAAACTTTTATACAATCCATACTTGATCGCCATGGGAACAGTAGCAGACGACATGATCAATCCAGAGTTCATAATGATAGGAACGAAGAAAGGCAACTACGAAACGGCACACAAGGCACAACAACTAGAAAGTTTCTACGGAATGGTGTGTGAAGACTTCCCACGTGTGGAGTTTGGAACATGGGAGGAGATAGAAGCCATGAAGATATTCTACAACACATTCATCAGCAACAAGATAGCACTGGTCAACATGATACAGGATGTCGCACAAAAACTGGGCCACATGGACGTGGACAAGGTAACACAGGCACTGGCCAAAAGCACAAAGAGGATAGTGAGCCCGGCATACATGAAGGCAGGCATGGGCGACGGAGGAGCATGTCATCCCCGAGACAACATAGCACTGCGTTGGTTGGCCAAGGACCTGGACCTGGGTTACGACATGTTCGAGACCATAATGACAGCACGTGAACAGCAGGCAGAGAACATGGCAAAGGCCATACTGGAACATGGAGGGAACATATGGTTCTCATCAGACTCATACAAACCAGGCACGGATCTAGTTGATGGGTCATACTCATTGTTGGTACAGCATTACGTGAAAAAACACGGAGGAACACTGGCAAACGGCATTGACACACCTGTTGAGGTGATAGTTAGGGTGCATGAATCGGACGATTTCACAGCAGATGACAAGACAATTATATTTGACCCATGGAGGTCATACCCAAAAGCAAATAATGTCATTTACTATGGTAAATATAATTAAGTTTTAGGAGAAACAACATCATGACGACAACAAGAGTAAAGTACCAAATAGAAGTTTACGATATCACAGCGGCATCAGGCTACAAGTCGGGATCAGGTGCAGTGGCCGACGAAGCGGCAGATGGACATACAATAACTGACGATGATTGTGCGGGTTACTTTGCAGGATCCAAATATCCAAGCACTCTTCCAGCAACAGACGGAACAGATCAACTGACAGCGGAAGACCTGTCAGCAGTGTTCAACAAGAAAACTTTTGCAGATGTGGATGCGGCAAAGTCGGCTATAATTTCAAGTGATCTCGCAACAGCAATCGCGGCAAACTGTTCAGCTATAAATTACACACTGAGTTCAAACAACTTGATCCTAGACTGCTACTTTGCAAATGCTACCAAACAAGGCAACATGGTAACAGCCATGGTCGCAGATGGTTGGTCATCAGAGGCAGGCGCCGTTTACAGCAACATCTAGGACCGTGTCCCAGGAAAACGTTCTTGAAGCTACTGAAAATAATAAGACTTTCTGTATAAACAAACTCAGCAAGATATATCACCAAGATCCCACAAAAACAAAAGTGCAATTTGCAGACGTTGACCTTGCCAAATCTTTTTTCCTCACAACAGAAGCCCTGGAAATATACAACAAGCACTGCCATGATCAAAGATGGCAACTGGCGGATGATGGACAGTCACTGCACTGGACTGTGTCTTTTGTGATAAATGATGGATCTCCAAATGATTCAATTAGATGGCAAAATGAAAAACAAAATGCATCGTGGTTCATTGCCGATAACGTTGAAATAGAGCACGACGCTCTACACTTGTTCTAAGTATTTCTCCCACACACAGCACCACACATATGATCCGGCGAGCCTGTGTTCCATGTCTCTTTCAGCTGATCAAATTCACCTAGGGGTTTCTTGCCCAGGGTAGGCACCCCAAATCCTTGGTAGCAACAAGGGAACAGTTCTCCCTCGGCACTGACGTACACAGACTTCTCCCTCAGATGTTCACAGTCAAAAGTTTTGTATGATTTATTGACATGAAAAGTTTTACGGACTTTCTTAATTTTATCTAATCCCTGTTCTAGATCAAACTTGTGTGGTCTGTTTGCTGGAGAATGATCTTTCTTTTGGTCCGCAACAGTATCTGTGTCAGCAGGAAGGACCCAATGTGAAACTGTGCCGTCTTTGTTGAGAGCAGGAAAATTGTTTCGGGAATGATCCACTACTTCAAAATTGTTGAAACCTAACTCTTTACTTAAACTTCTTGCCTTCTCCACCTGGTGTTGGTTATGCCTGAAGATGATGAACTTCCATTCGGCACGTCCACCTGCTCCTATAAATTTTTTTGCTCTCTCCATGATCTTGTTCCATTCTACATCTTGCCTGTAGAGATGATTGGTGTCCTCGAGGCCATCTATGCTAAAACTCATTATGACGTTCTTCATTGCTCCGAGCCTCTCGAAGGTGTCTAGTTTACCAATTGATCCGTTGGTGGTTATCCTTAGTTCATGCACATGCTTCGCAACGTCGACCAAAGATAGCATATGCGGATTCATCATGGGATCTCCAAGATTGCCATTGAACAACAAAAATCTGACATTAGGATACTGGTACAGTATCTCGCTGAATCTTTCCGCTGTCAGGTGTGTTTTCTTAAAAAGATCGTCTATGTTGTAGCCATTTAGATTCCTGGGACACCCTGGACATCTTGCATTACAGTGACTGGAAGGCTCTACATGTAGTTTTTGAACATTCATACTGATATTTAAGCCGTAAAAAAAGGGCGATACAATCAAGCACCGCCCTTTTAAATTAGATATTAATTACGCAGTGTAATTGATAACTTTTCTTCCAGACTTTTTAAGTAATGAAATGATGTTTGATTTCATTGTTAAAGCTGAAGACTGAGGTGCAACACCTAAGATCTCTACTGTAAAATCTAAACCTTTAGATAATAACTTGTTAGTAGCAGTCTTTCTTTTAGTGTTTTTTACAGCCAAGTTCTTGAACTTGATTTTGCCACCGTGTACTTCACCATTTACTTTGAATGAAGAAGCCGGTTCTGCAAATACACCAATTTGTTTTGCTCTTGACTTGAAGTTTCTTGTGTAAACTACGTATTGAGTTGAGTTTGCCATTGTTTTATTTTCCTTTTTAGTAGAAGGAAAAAAAGTCTTAAACATTTCTGTAAACATAAGTCCTCTTTCCTTTATTGTTAATAAAATAACAAGGAGTTTTATCTGATAAGAGTATTCTCAATGTCATATAAAATATATTTTACACTAACAAGTTGTTTATGTCAACCTTTGATTAACTGTTTTGGTAAATTAAGCCTTCAAGTTTCCATAAAGACTCAATCTGAGGGAATTTTTAAGGACAGGAGTTGTCATTCCGTGTAATTGATATCTGTTCTTCATGATGTATCCTGTGTTTACCACGTAATCAAACTTCTTTCTTAGACGCTGGTCGTTTATATTTTCTTGTGATGGATTGATCCATCTACCTTCTTCATCTAATTCTGATAACTCTGCAACATTGTGGAAAAATTCAGTGCCCAATGATGCATTGTTGGGCCATAAGAATATTTGTATCACATTCCTTACTCCAGTATTGTCTGGATGATTGTTAATAGTGTAACCCGGCAGATCCATCCAGAAGCAACTGCTGACTCTGTGAACTTCTTCCCCTAGTGTGTCTGATAACTGTTGTAAATGTTCTTTGGTGTTAAACTGTGTGTAGATCTCGTGTAGTATGTCGCCCTTGCTATATTTTAGTTGACGCCGCAAAAGATCCTCCTGCCAATCAACCTTTTGCCATTCGTATGCATAAAGATCTTTAGAATGTAATCTAGCTAGAAGGTCAGGATCAAATACATCTGATACTGCCCACAAGTCGTTGTTATGGTCTACTGCTTTGATCTGCATTACGTCCTTTTGTTCTGATCTTGGAATAGGTTAGATTTAGGCCATCACACATGGGACATTGTATCATGCCCTGTTTTTTTTGTTTGGTAAATGACTTGCTGTCTGGAAATTGTCCTTCAAACTTGGTAGTACATCTGCACTTGATTGTGTATCTGATCATGCTATTATTTAATACTTTCTAAAAACTTATCTATTGATCTTATTTCTTTCTCTGTATCTATAACTTTGTATTTGTCCCATTTACTATAATATCTCTGTAAAAAGTTCTTTATAGGAAGATCAAATTTGATCTCATAGTAACCATTTTTTGACAGGTAAGTGATGTTTTTTACAATCTCACCGGTATCGTACTTTATATGTCCTAGGTCATTGATAGCAAATTTTAGGCTACGTTTATCTATCTGTATAGCCTTGACTTTGATAAAGGTATCCTTTATGATGTTATTCTGTTTATCAACTACTGTGTCATTGGGCGATTTATTATGTAAGAATATTTTTAAACTATTTTTATTCTTCGCCTCACATGTGAACTCCAAGACTTTTTCAGTTAGTTTACCTTTATAGAGAACAGCGTCATTGAGGACCACACTGGTCCTAATCGGTTCTCGAACAAAATCATGTTCTAATGTTATTGCTAAATTAAACTCCATGTATCCACCTCTTAAACATATCTATATGATCCTGACTGCTACGTATTCCAAAACCTCTCTGCAGGGCCTTTTTTTGTGCGATCAATCTACGTTTAATCCTTTCTTTGATGTCACTGTTGGCATTACGCCAGCTGTTTGACTTATTAACATTTAGTAATTGCTCGTACGTTACACCCAACTTGTCTTGCTGTTTCCATGCCGGGGTGCCAGGTATCATTATCATTGTATGTCCTAGTTGTAGGCCAGAGATAGTATCATCATCAGCTAGGTGTTCAAATTCATCAAAAAAAGTCAACGTATCTTCAAAGTCCTTCTGCGTTTCTGTGGGATACCCTATCACCATCATGATGAAAAGACTTATATTATATTCCTGACACTTATTGAAGAACCAACGTATGTCATCATTACTGAAATTTTTGCCCATTTGTTTTCGTACACTTTCGCTATAACTTTCTATGCCAGTCGCTAAGGTATAACATCCACTATCGACCAGTAATTTAAAATCTTCTTCTATGTATTGTTTCTGTGGACGAACAATGTACTGTCCGGTCCAGCTGATGCGTTTATCCTGTGGAGCCTTGTTGTTGTAATCACTTAACAGCCTCAGCATCACTCGAAACTCTTTTTGATTGCCATTTACAAGACTGTCGGTAAACCAAAACGTATAGACATTGTTTTGTTTAATATTGTGCATTATCTCTTTGAACAATCGTCCTCCACTCTTGTATCTGTATTTCAGAAATAACACCTTGATGTCACAGAATCCACAATCTCTCACACATCCTCGACTGCCTTCAATCCCCAATGTTTTTTTGTTGAACATTTTTGGATATCTATCCAGCTCAAAGTTATCAAAGTTAGGAAGTGGGAGATTGTCCATGTCAGTTATAGCGATATGATTCCTGTTATTGACCCCTGGGTACGGTAATTCCTGTTTAAGTATTTTTTCAAATGCTACCTCCCCGTCGCCTAGTACATAGTAATCTACTAATTGGTCATCTACCAGTTTTTCTATTGATTCTTCCGATGACCTACTTATGCCCGGCCCACCCACAGACACCTTGCCTGGATAACCCATTGTTTTTAATCTTCTAAGGAATACGTGTCCGTACGTAAGGCTTTCCCTGGAGAAAAAGCTCACGCCCACATGTTCAGGATCAACATCTATAATTTGTTTGATTGTTGTATCGCACAACTGGATATAGCTTTTCAGTGTGCTGAATGGTAGATTGTTTCCTAACCCACTAATCCACGCATCATACATGCCCTTGTCCTGATCTTTCCCTTCACTTAATTCTAAATTTAGATCTGTGAAATGCGGAGTATAACCACATCTGATCGCCACAGTTTGTAATATGGCCGGTCCTAGCGGTACTGTATCTGCCTCATACTTTGGTAGATTAATTAGGTAGACACTTTTTTTCATATAGTTAATTAAAGTTGTATTTAAATATAAATTATACACTTGACATCTTTTTTTGTCTACTGTAATATAAAACTATGATAAACACAAGCGGATATGTTAAAGGACCAAGGAAGAAGACTTCGCAGGGCTCTAGACACAAGAGGATTAAGACTTCCTCTATGAACAAAGCCAAGAAGAGATCTTTCAAGGCCTACAACAGGCAGGGCAAGTAATGAAAAACTCTGATACGATAAAGGCCCTGGCCGTAGCCATAGAAGAGAAGGACAATTACATAAGAATGTTGTTGGCACAGCAGGGCAACAACGAAGTACAGATATCCGAGTACAGACAAATTGTAAGTGAGCTTTCAGAGAAGTTAGAGAACTACGAGAAACTGTATGGAACAGTGTTCAAACCCCGTCGCAAGTAGTCAATAAATATTGGTATGTTAGAACACGTACCCCACCATAAATTACACTCATACAATCTCTATGACAGGACAGCCAAGACAGGAATAACCAACACCTGCAACTACCCACACAAGGTTGCATCAATTGATGTGGAAGGTAACTGTATGTTGTGTAGTTGTGACGGCTGGTTGCCAATCAGCTCAGGTAAAATACAGAATTACACAAGACTAGAACAGATATGGCAAACAGATGTGGCTAAAAAATTACAGCAAGATATCGACGCAAAGAAGTTCACATGGTGTTCTGTTGACGCATGTGGTATCAGGAAAGCAAACCAAATCAAACAACAGCATTACCTTTCCATAAACGTAGACGAAAGCTGTAACCTAGCTTGTCCGAGCTGTCGTAATACAAAGATCAATTGGACCTCAGGTAAAAAATATGAGGATAGACTGACGATAGCAACACATCTAGTAAAATTAATAAACAAGTTTGAGCAACCATTGGAAATAATGATGAGTGGAAACGGCGATCCGTTGGCCTCATTAATATACCGACCATTGGTATTAAACATGGAGCCGAGAGATAATATATCGGTAAGAATGTTAACGAATGGACTCCTACTTAAAAAGTTAGCACCCAAGCTAAAAATAAAAGACAGCATCAAGTTTCTTGACATATCTATAGATGCCGGAGACCAAGAGACATACGAAAGAGTCAGGCTTGGCGGTAGTTGGAGAATGCTCAAAGATAATCTAGATTACGTGAAAGACAACTTTGACTGTCATGTTACTTTGAAGTTTGTATTACAAAAAAACAACGTGAACAGTCTAGATAACTTTGTCAAACTGTTAGAAGAATACAATTTCCATGGTAACATAATGCCTATAGAGGATTGGTCGTCACTAACGGATTTTAAATCACACAACGTATTTGACAAAGAACACGAATTATATCAACAAACCAGAGACAAGATAAACGAATACAAAGCCCATCCGTTGTTGTTCTTCCACGGTATCTAGAAATTCATAAGACCAAACATCACAGCATCTTTACGTCTACGGAACTTGATGTGTTCGTAATCTATTATATGTACGTGTAAAGGTCCGCCGTGTTCCTTGATGAGGTCCTCACCATTGATCGGATATATCGTTATCCGATCCTCGTCTGGCAGTTTGATCTTATAGCCCCATAACATAGGCCACCAGTGCAAGGGATTCAACGAACCGTACCTCTCTGCCATTACTAACAAAAATAACGCAGGAAGTATGGTCCATGGTTCAGCCCACCAAACAATAGTATCAAAAGTCAACCAATCTAGAAAGTGTACAACTGCTGTCCACCCTCCCCACATGGTAAACATTATTCCCATCATGGGCCAGAAATCTTCATCCATGTCCACATCGATCTCATGATGTGTCCTGTACTGTGCGAACTTGTGCGGACTCAGTTTCATAAAAGTATTTAATAGTGTAGGATAATTACTTGCATATATTTGTTGTAACGCTCCTAGTGAAGTTCACAACAATCCCACGTGGTCATTGACTACGGCATATAAATCACATATAATAATCAAAAACAAACAGGAGAAACGTATGAGTAAAATAATATCAGTTGTTGCAGGAATATTATTCATGGCAACCTCTGCACTAGCAGACTACACGATCTACCTTCCCACTAAACCAGGTTCGGGGTTGGACCAATGGGCACAGGTAGTGATAAAAGAACTTAAGAAACACGTAGACGGCGACGTCAAGTCAGTCCACATTCCGGGAGCGAGACACCTACTAGGTATGAACAAATGGAACAAGGACAACAGATTCAAAGAAAACGCAATCACGGTCACGGGTGGTACTACTACCGTGAACACACTTGTGAAAACAGGTGTTGAGTATGACTACAGAAATTGGGACGCAATTGGAGTACAGTTGCTAGACATCTTTGTGGGCAAGAGAAAAGACTGGGATCCAAAGAACGGCGGCATGGTATTCGGAAACGACCACGCGGCAGGTGACGTTACAGGAATGGTGCTTATGTACTGTGGTAACCTTGACGGCAAGATCGCATCATACAAAAAATGCGTAGACGAAGACATGAAATATGTCAAGGGTGTTAATGACAAGCAAGGTACATTGATGTTTGCTAACGGTGAGTTCAATGTGTTCAGAGGTAACCCAACTGCATGGACCAAGAAGATCAAGAAGTTCGAGCACGGAGAACTTTGGTTCACTCAAGGTGTTTACGATGCAAAGAGAAACAAAATCGTAACTAACCCTAACGCAAAAGGTTATGACTTTGACACTGTGTTTAAAAAGACATGGGGTGAAAAACCCAGCGGTGAACTGTATGAAGCATACAGATTAGTACAGTTCCAAAACGACTCATTACAAAAAGGTTTATGGGTTAACAAAGATGCTCCTCACAGAAAAGAACTTGTGAAAGCACTTAAGAAAATGCTTAAAGATCCCGAGTCAAGAGCAATCATTGCCAAAGCATCAGGTGGTGACTACAAATGGGCGATAGGTGAAAAAGCAGACAAGATAGTTTTAGAACAGAGAAAACAATACACTGAGAAGAAACTTAAAAATCTTGTTTGGTGGTTCAATAATATATTTGGTTGGAAAGCTGAATTTAAACCTGAACTATTGAAATAATGGACTACGCACTCTGGTGCCTGTTAGGAACACTGTACGGAATATTGTTAGGTGTGATCCCAATGGCAGGCGCCGGAACTGCGATGCTACTGGTATTCTCATTCGCAGGATACTTTGAACCAAACCCCTACTACGGACTAATATTTTTAATAAGCGTCATAGCGGCATCCAGTACCGCAGACTCATACACATCTCTACTCACAGGTATACCTGGTGCTTCGACCACAGCGGCATCCATAATAGATGGGTATCAGATGAGCAAGAACGGAGAGGCCGGTAAAGCGATAGGGATAGCCATGTTGGACAGCACGTTCAACGGTATATTCTTTGGCCTACTTGCTTTCGCACTGCTACCATTCTATGCACCGATCATTTATAAATTTGGTGTGCCTGAACTGTTCATGTTCATGACACTTTCAATTGCCTGTGTGGCATTCATAGTTTCTAAGAATTTCTGGTTGAGTGTTAGTGCAATACTAATCGGGTCTTTCATAGGACTTATAGGAATCGATCCACAGACAGGAGGCCCAAGATTAACATTTGGAACACTGTACCTACAAGATGGTGTGCCGATCATCATGATGATAGCAGGACTATTTGGTATCCCAGAGTTGATATCAGGTTTCCATCTTGGAAAGAACAGGCCTGCACCCATCAACAATTACTTTGCACAACTGTTTGACGGCTTCAGGACAACAATAAGATTATGGAGAGATTCACTACGTGGAGGCTTCATAGGGTTCGTTGCAGGTATGCTACCCGGTGTAGGACCTGTGGGGGACATGTTGGCCTACGGTGCCACAGTGAAAGCACACCCCAATGACAAGTTTGGAGTGGGCAATCCCAAAGGACTTGCAGGGTGTGAGGGAGCCAACAACGCACAGAAGGCCGGCAGTCTAATCCCTACTGTGTTGTTTGGAATACCGGCATCACCATTTGCCGCAATCTTCATGGCCATGTGTATCACATTTGGACTAGACGTAGGTAATCCTTTCATGCTCGAAGACAAGAAGTTTATATCCTTGTTAGGTTATGGCTTTGTTGGAGCAACCATACTGACTTTCTTTATCTGTATCTTTACTTCCAAACTGCTTGTCAAGATATTACAAATACCTTACTGGATATACGCCGGAATAATCTTTGCTATCATAATATACACCTGTCAGTCAGTCACGGGGTTATACATGGATTATGTGACATTGGCTTGTTGCAGTGCATTAGGTTTGTTCTGTTACAAATTTAGAATAAGCAGACCTGCAATACTTTTAACGTACATTATTATAGACAAGTGGCAAAACAAACTACAACAAATGAACACGATGTACACCATAGAGGAAATGTTGACAAGGCCGTTGTTCCTTGTGTTGCTATCATTGGTGCTCATTCTAGTGTACAGAAGTATAACACAAAAAAACAGAGGGATAGACTACGCATAATAACTAACATATATGATTGATCAAAAAGCACAAGACGACTTTTACAGGAATGTTTGGCAGTCAAACATTCATTTATTCAAACACTCGGGCAAGAATCTAGTAGACGAGATCAACAAACTAAATCCTAGTTTGGTAATTGATGCTGGCTGTGGAATAAACTTCCTCAAAGGCAAGATTAAAAATCTCGTAGGATATGATCCTGTGTTTAAAGAAGCAGACATAACGTGTGGACATTGGGACGCACCGTTCAAAACAGAGTGTGCCGATGTGATACTTGCACTGGGATCTGTTAACTGGGGCAACCACGATGACATAGCGAACATGTTGATCAAACTGAAGTCTTGGCTGAAGCCGGGTGGCAGACTTTACATGAGAGGCGCACCGGGTGGTTACAAGAATGACCAGGGACTGAAATGGTTCCAATGGGGGACAAAAGAGATAGATCAGTTTGCAAGACTGATGGACTTCACTGTTGAACGTGTCGAGATAGAATACAACACGTCAGGAACCCTTAAATCTAGAGAGTGGCCTCACAGATACGTTTGGTTATATCGTAGAAAACTAACCAAGTAATTTTTTAACTTCGGTAGGTAAAACTGGCACATCCATTCTTTCCGGGTGCCAAACAATTCCATATACTGGAAGTGTTTTATGTTTGAATGCTTCTATAGTTCCTTGTTCGTCATGGGCAGTAGCAACGAAATCTTCAGCAAGTTTTTCAATCGACTGCGAGTGAAAGCACTTCACAACATGCTCTTGGCCTTCCATATTAATCTTTATGTTGGCATCCACATGTCCTTCAACATGTCCGTTGATACCTTTGCATATATCGTTGATAGCAAAAGCACCATGACATATGCCAACAACAGGTTTGCCTTTTTCAATTGCATCAGCATACAATAGATTCTCTGTGCTGTTTCTCGACACACTGTCCGGTCCACCTGTCAAAACTAGACAATCATAATCATTATGTACTACTTTATTGATATTTGGTGCAACCACGAGCTCGTGGCCTACTAGGAAGTCATAGTAAACTCGTTCTAATGCGTCAAACACGAAGTTTCTCGATGGTCTAACGTATTCAATCTGACTGATGAGTATTTTCATTTACCAACTATTTAAGTTTAACGGCCAACAGGTTATAAATATTGTTACTTTATAAAGCAAGGGGAAACATATGTTAACATCAAAAGAATTCGTAGCAAAACTTGAATCTGAAAATGAAGCACTCTTCAGAGCGTCTGAGTTACAGATCAAACACTACTACGAAAACACGACAGACAAGGACGAGTTGATTGACAACTTTACTGGTCGTATGGTTAACGAAAGAATGAACATGGAAGAAATTTCAAGAGAGGTCGCGGCACTTCCAGCTGGAACTGATCCTGAGAAATTAGTTCTACTTTCAAAACAAGCACACGACGAAGCAAAGCACTTTCAATTTGTTAAAGAGGTTGTTGAATACCTAAAAGGCGAAGAACTTGACATGCAAAAGGCCGTTGAAGCCCATGCATCAAGATTAGAGCAAAAAGGTGCGGCCATGATCAAGAAGTACAACTGCAATGGTAATCCACTAATGTTAGGCTTATACCAATTACTTGCAGAAGGCAGAGCGGCAAGAAACTGGGCCATGATGGCTGAAGTTATAGAAGATAAATTTATCTCTTCTAGATATGCCAAAATTGCCAAAGACGAGACTTTCCACGCTACTCTAGGTAGAATGGAACTTGAGAAACTTTGTGATACACAAGAAGCTCAAGACGAGATCAATGCAGTAATTAACAACTTCAGAAAAGACTTATTTGCAATTACATCTTCCAAAACCGGAACACTTGAAGAAAGTGCCAAGTTGATGGAAGTTTACGCATAATAATAATTCGAATTATTAAAGGGCGGTATTTTTTTTATCGCCCTTTTTTTACGGCTTAAATATCAGTATGGACAACACCAAAGACTATAAAACTGATGTACTGAAAAAGATAGATACCGATCTACAAGATTCAGATCAAGCAATCAAAAATTTAAAAGCACATTCAAAGATGACAGCAGAGACTACAGGTAAGAAACTGGAGTATGGTAAAAGTCGTTGGGATTTTGAAAAGAAAAGAAGTTTAGAAAGAGGTGCATATCATTTTGATTGGACCAAGAAAGACAACATAGAAGATGTCCTAATGTTCCATGGTAACGTCAACATGGACTGTGATTATTTTATAAACACTTACGGCGATGCCGCTCTCGATAATGCTGTTCATTGGGCGAGTAGAAATAAGAGTGTTGGTAACAACTATGGCATAGATCAAGAAGTGTATGACATTGTGAGATCGGGTGGAGACCCCGAAGGCAAGATATATGGCAGAGCAAACATGTTCACAGATCCCAAAGCAATGGCACTCGCAGAAGGACTGCTTGGACTTTATGATTACGAATTGAAGTTGCACTCACAAGTATGTGGACAACTCCTACACATGCACATGGATAACTTCGCCGCAAGACTAGACAGACAAAACAGTTTTGATGAACTGGACTACGATGTCGATCCAAAGAAAGTACACAGATTTGTTGTGTTCTTAAATGATTGGAGCATAGGACAGATATGGCACCAAGGCACAGCAATACACACTCACTGGAAGGCAGGTGATGTGATCAGTTGGCACTGGCAAGACTATCCACATGGCACAGCCAACATGGGTTGGGACACAAGATACATCCTACAGTTCACTGGCAGGACCACGGACAAGACTTGGAAATTTATAGAAGGCACCACCAAAGATTCCACACACGATCTTGACATACACAAAGATTCGTAGTAATATTAGTTAATGTACATACTAATGACAGGCGCCCCTGGATCAAAATGGAGCAGTGTGTTTAAGAACATACACAGGTCAGAGGACATAGACCAAACAGATTACACAGAACAAAGAACATATTGGCATGATGCCGATACTCCGGGACGCAAACAACTAATGCACACCGGTGCTTATTGGGATCCGGGAATGGAGTTTGACTGTAAAGTAGATGATTGGGATAAACCATTCTCTGGTATTGGTAAAAGAATTATCAAGTCACACACATTTGCACATCAACTAAACAATCTAAAAAATTTAGGATATCCCGTAGTGATGGTGTATAGGAACGACTACGAATGTTTGGAGTGGTGGAAACTGTGTGGGGAGTTTACAATAACATACCCCAACTACAAACACTTCGAGAACCTAGACAAGATGTGGGAACACATACAAGCAGAGAACAGGGACACGATGCAATTCATAAAGGACAACAAGGACAGAATTAAAAGGGCAAGGAACAATGTTGAATTGTGTAAAATGCTTGATATAAAATCACCAAGAGGGGAACACCAAAACTTACACGAGTATCAACCAAAAGGAATACAGGTATATGTCTACAGGTAATTTACTACCATCAGTATTTGCAAAAGATCTTTTTAACGATCACGAAGTAGTATATCTTAAAGATAACATATATGCTAGGGGAAGTCGGTACGACAGCTATGATCACAAAGATGGCGAGGCAGTAGGTGGTTATTATTACACTTGGAGGTATTACAATAAAGACTTTAATGACTTACGAGAAATACTAGAACCAAAACTCCGTAGTGTTATAGGTAGAGACTTGATTATTGATCACAGCCACATTTTACACAGTGTAAATCCATATTCCCTGCACACAGACTACGAGCAAACACATGGGGTCACTAATAGTAAAATAAAACCTGCGTATACAATTATTATACCACTAGATAGTTTTGATAGCAAAACGTTTGTGTTCAATCAACACTCAGAAGACAAGTCAGGTAATTTAGATAGAAGTAAAGTGTTACAAGACTGCGTGGACATGGAAACAAGGGAGAAACACCTGAGTCATATCAATTCCAAATATCTTGATTATGTCAGTATAAAAGAAACATTTTCATGGACGAAAGGAGCACTTTATGCCTGTGATCGTCGATATGTGCATTGTAGCGACAACTATCAAAACAATGGACAAACATCGAAACACGGAATAATAATGTGGACCAGTGTACATATATGAACAAAAAAATATTCGCAGAGCTACTAGCCTATAGTCAAAACGATATTGAAAAGATATCTCTGCCTTACATCAAAGAAACATTTGGGGTCAACGTAGAAAGATGTGATACTTTGATAGAATATGCCGAAGCTATTAACATTGCCTGTCTACACAAATATTTCTCAAAGTATTGGGAGAACGACATAAAGAAATGGAAGTATTCTGGACTGACGCTAATAGATGAGATCAACAATTTAAAGCCACGTGCCGTGCTGGATGTTGGGTGTGGATACAACGAGTTCAAAGGCAAGATAGATAATCTTATAGGGATCGATCCTCACAACGATAAAGCAGACTTCGGAGTAAGCACTATGGAATTTAGATCTGCAGGAAAATTTGATGTGATATTATGCCTAGGATCTATTAACTTTGGTGGACGGAACAAGATAATATCAGAGGTTGGCAGGTGTGTTAGCCTATTAGAAGAAGGCGGAACGATGTTCTTCAGGGTCAACCCAGGTGTGCAACACAACAAGCCTGAAGCATATTGGATCGAATTCTTTGCGTGGAACGTACCATTCATAATTGAACTTGCAGAGCTGTTTAATCTAAAAGTGCTGGACATACGTGATGACAGCAATCAACGTAAGTATTTCGTGTATAGAAAAGTAAAATAAGCATTATTTTCAATTTATCCAGTAGACTTTTGCTTTAATTGTGTTACAATAAAGAGTAAATACCTACAATGAAGAAACATACCAGAAGTCTACTAGAAGAATTGAGCTCAATGCCCCTACACAGGGACAAAGAAGAGGTGGTAGAGAGCAGAGCTTCTCACATACTGGAGTCAGCAATAAGACTGATGACATACATCAGAGAGAATTTCGACCAAGAGACAGCATTCAAACTTGAGAAGAAGTTCAATTCAGCGATCAAAAACATGGACGCATCCAAGTTCTCGAAAGGTGTCGCTCGTATCAAAGAGAACCAAGACATCAAGAACAACGTACTCAAAATCAAAGACGGCGAATACAAAGAGGATTAATCATGTTGATAGAAGACGTCCTTACAGAATTCAAAAGGACTCATTTAGAACACATAGAAGACATAGTGATCACTGACGGCTACGAGGGTGGCAAGGCTGTGGTGGAATACTTCAGGGGACTACTGCTGACACTCAAAGGCACAAGCTCAGAAGCAATGAGTGTATCAGTCAAGTGGGATGGAGCGCCTGCTGTGGTGTGTGGAACCAATCCAGACAACGGCAAGTTCTTTGTAGGCACCAAGTCAGTGTTCTCAAAAACACCAAAGATTAATTACACAAAAAAAGATATAGCTACCAATCATGGCACAGACGAGCTGGGACAAAAACTATTAAAGTGTCTTGTGCATCTTAAAAAATTAAATATACAAGGTGTAGTGCAAGGCGACTTGTTGTACACAGATGAAGGCATCACAAGGAAGAACATAGACGGTAAGCCTCACCTAACATTCACACCAAACACAATAACATATGCAGTACCAGAAGGTGGTGAACTAGCTAAACAAATAGACAGAGCCAAAGTAGGAATCATATTCCACACAACATATAATGGCGAAACACTTGCGGACATGACAGCGTCAGGAGGAGCAGATGTAAGTTCATTTGCCAAAAGCAATGATGTATTCTTTGACAATGCCACATACAGAGATGTATCGGGCAGTGCTAAATTTACCGACGATGAAACACAACAGTTCTACAACAGCATTGAGAAACTGGAAACATTATTAAACAGTGTACCACAAAACTTATCAAGTGTGCTAGGACAAAACACAGACTTTGTACCCATGTTCCAGATGTACATAAACGCAATGGTCAAACAGGGTGAGCTACCTAACAATGTTAATCAATTCCTGCTAGGATTTAGAAAGTTCTACTCAGATAGAATGCAACAACAGATGACAGGGCTGAAAGCACAAAAGGCTCTACAGTTAAGACAGGACAAAATGAAACAGATGCCTTTGTTCTTGAACAAGGCCAAGAAGCCATTACAGGCCATGCTTACATTTTACAAAGCAGTACAGCAAATGAAAGGCTTTGTTCTCAGGAAGATGAATCAAGCAATGGCAATAGGATCATTCTCGCAAACAGACAATGGACTACAAGTAACAGAACCAGAAGGTTTCGTTGCTGTGGACAAGTCAGGCAATGCTGTCAAACTAGTAGATAGATTGGGATTCTCAAGAAGAAATCTTACTGCCATCAACAAATTTCAAAATAACTAATAGTAATGAAGTCTAAACCTTTTCCTATAAAGGAGGGTATTCCTTGCCAATTAAAATGGAATCACTCCACAGTGTTCTTGACCATGGCCACAACGGCCAGTTGCCACAGGGTGACTCACGATCCTTACGAGTTCAAAGACAACAAGATGAGCTTCCACAATATCAAGACTAAACTCGAAGCAAGAACGAAAATGCTTAAAGGCGAATGGCCTGGGAGAGGGTGTGAACATTGTAAAAGTACAGAGGACGCTGGAGGAATCAGTGATCGGTTGTCCTCTTTAGATATGCACGGAGTGACGGCACCAAAGGAACTAACAGATGATCTACAGGCTGTTAATGTTACTCCCACACAGTTAGAAATTTACTTCAGTAATACTTGTAATCTTAAATGTGTTTATTGCAACAGTAAATTTAGTTCGACAATCGACAATGAGAATAGAATACATGGACAGTTTGATTACGGAACCGTGCATGGTTCCCTTGTCTATCTCCCCGGTAAAATAGAAGTCAATCCCAACATAGAGGAAGACACGGACAAACTCTTTGTGTGGTTGGAAGAACACATACATGATTTAAACAAACTAATGATCCTAGGAGGGGAACCATTCCTGCAGAAAGAGACAGAACGAATGGTCTCACTGCTGGAAAGAACGTCTAATCCTAAATTGACATTAGTTGTGTTTTCCAATCTGACTGTTGATCCTGTGAGGGTGCAGAAATGGTTGGCGAGGATGTGGAAGTTGGTCGAGCAAGGCAAGTTAGACAATCTACAAGTTGTAGGTAGCCTGGACTGTTGGGGACCACAGGCAGAGTATGTCAGGAACGGATTAGATCTCAACAAGTATGTGAACAACATGGAATTCATATTAAACAAGACTAAAATCACTCCAAGTGTAAACAGTGCATTAATGGCCTTGACTATTCCTACTTTACCTGATTTGATAATGCAAATAAACAAGTGGTCGAAAGTCAGAGAAGTTTACTGGAGCGGTATGAAGGCCGGCGATGCCGGCAGGCCTTATTTGAATCCCACTATATTTGGCGAGGACATAGTACCATTAGGATTCGATCAAGCAATAGGACAATTTGAGACCAATGGCGATGCTATTAAAGAAGCACAGCTTAATAATCTAAAAGGTATAAGAACAGAGTGTGAGAACACAGATCCCGATTTACTACAACAGAACCTGTTAAAAGTCTATCTTAAAGAGCTAGACAGGAGACGTAACACCGACTACACAAAACTTTTTCCAACGATATATAAATTATTAAATTCCTAAGAATTCCAACACAGTTTTCTGAACTTCTTTTTGGTACGGTATATCATTCCAAAATACATTATAGTTGTGTTCACGAATCTTTTTTGATGACAGGTATGCGTCCTGCCAATTGAAACTCTCTAGACTTTCGACTAGTGTAACTATCTTGTCTATTCTTTTTGTTGCTTTGGATTCTAGATCATATGACTCATCAAAATAGTTGCCAAATGTTTTAAAACCCATCTCTCTAATCTTCTGTAGGTACAGATAGTTTCCATGTACTATGAAGAAGTGTCCACACATGATCGGCTTCCACAATTTCTCTGTTATGAACACGTCGTCGTTGTTGTCGTTAGTCTCACTAATCAACGAGCAGGCCGTGTGTTCGTATGGTTTTGAATATATGTCCTGGTCTTTGCCTCGTAACGGATAGTTGCTTGGATCAACCTCGGGCAGTTCGTATTCTGAGTTTAATCTAACAGGATCAGGAAGTCCTATAAAAGAGGTGAGGCTATTTTTTAGTAACTGTTTTTCCTGTAACTGCTCCCACAGTTGTACTCTATGCCTTCTAGGAAATTTGTTGAGATAAAGATATTGATAAGGTTTTTGTGTATGTTTACATTCTAGCTTGTTATCACTGTGCTGTTTTCTCATCCAATACCAGAACCATGTAGTACCACCAAACCATTTTGTATATGTTAATCCTTTGAGTATATCGTAGAATTTATTGTTGGCAACATTCTCAGCACTCTCCCAAGGTCGTGCCAATATGAATTTGAATCCATTCTGTTTCAGCAGTTCTATTCGATTGTGCAACTGTTCCACAAACTCAGGGTTGTCCTCATAGCCGTCCCGGTGATCTATGATACAGAACAACTGATCATAGCTGTCCCAGTCATAGTTGTGTAGATTCCAATACTCCGGTTCGTAGGTGAACTTGATGTCCTCGATGTTTGCACTCCGTATGAAGTTCTCAAATTGTAAATGCTGGCCGGAATACATTAGGTCTGTGAGAATAAAAATCTTCTTCATGTGCTCTATAAATACGTGTATGTTAACACCCTTTTTAAAGTATGTATCCGAAGCAAAAGTCATCAGGAGGCATAATGACTTGGGCAGATTCTCGTTCCCGGAAGTCACAGAGAGGATATACATAAGTTTCCTCGCACTGACACTGCTGAGAGCCACGGAGCAAGGTACAGCATTCACCAAGACATATGCTGACCAGACCATGGCCAAAGGTACCTTTGATCAAGTTAGGATGGTTAACAACGATCTTGCCAACATGTTGGCAATAGTGACAGGTGATCCAGAAATCACGAAAAAACTTAAAAACAAGGACCAGGCACAGGCCATGAGACAGAGACAACCTGTTCCGGTGATGGCCGTTAGGAGATACCTGAGATCGTTTGACGAACCATTCAAGTTCCTGACACAGCTGGAGAGGGCACTGGGTATCACTGATGCGAACTACAGGAACCTGAGAAGAGCTATTTCTGACTATAAAAACTTGGATAGCAAAACACAGACACGTGCATCAGCGAAACTACTACAGATGTTGAAATCCAAACTTCCTGGCACAGATATCACTAAAAAAGTACAAGAACTCGTCAAATAGTTATATTACAGCATAATTTACCAAGTATTACCATAAATAGATACAAATGTCTCCGGAGCGGGGACATAGCTATA
>Ga0302125_10000480_pt1 | contig 21906 bp, 31 predicted proteins | sample CB4_surface_MG_FD_203111 | JGI IMG/M metagenome (GOLD analysis project Ga0302125, IMG submission 203111) | Marine microbial communities from Western Arctic Ocean, Canada - CB4_surface | ecosystem: Environmental > Aquatic > Marine > Oceanic | place: Canada: Western Arctic Ocean | collected... | reverse complement strand
AGTAAAATTGATTTTTGATTTTGCTGTTGTTAAAAAGCCATTTAAAAAACCTTGAACAACTTGTGGGTCTTTCTCTTTTATTAATTTTGTTAAATAAACATCAACAGCTTCAACATTTTGACTATCACTAAACATTTTTCTGCCTTCTTTAAAGGCATCAGCACTATCCCGTACTATAGAGGCATTTAACCTAGCTGTTGCCAAGCCACTGTAAGTAGAGTCTAGCTGGTCTTTTAAATCATTAGCCAAACCCTTTAGGTTTTTACCCCTTGTTCCTTTACTGTCTTTATAAAGTTTGCTTGTCGTATCTCGCAAAACTCGGTACATTGTTTCGGCATCTTCAAGGCTTGCCATTTTGTTTAACACAATGTTTCCGTCTGCATCTGCTTTAATAAAAGCATCACTTCCCATGCCCATTTCTTCATAAAGTTTTTTTAATTCTTTAGCAGCCGTTGGGAATCTTGTTACAAGAGTTTGCAATGTCATTTGAATCTCGCCAGTTACTTCTGGTGTTAATTCAAACGCATCACCATATTCTTTTCTTTCAGCAGCTAATAAAGCCTCTTCTGTTTCATCCATATAGCGAACTAAGTTACCATCACCTTTAAGCGAGTCAGGTGAAAATAAACGTTGCAAAGAAGTGACTGCTCTACTTTTTGATAGTTTGTTATTTCTTGCTGCAAGTTTTATTGCTTCCCTTCCAGCTTCACCACCTTCATTAACTATTGTCTTTATCGCTATGGTCAATGTATCGTTATTTGCCATAATTCTGCCTGATGCAATATCAGCCACCACTTCGTCAACTGACTTACCAGTTTTAGCAACAAGCTCTGCTAATTCCGATTCAACAACTGATGCAGCTTTGTCGCCAAGACGCTCTCTTGCCCACTTATAAGTTGCGTTGCCAATACCTTTTATACCACCACCAGCCAGCCATAAACCACCACCTGTAGCTAAAGATGTAACTGCACCTGTTACAGTATCACCAGACACTTCGCCTACATTTCTTCCCTCGCTTGAGCCAGCACCATAAACGGCTCCCTCTGTTCCAGCCGCTAAGAAAGCCCTAGCAGCAGTAGCAGAAACGCCAGCACCCTTTGCTAACCACCCAACAGGGGTAAACATGGGAACGATTGCGCCAATAACCTCTAACGATAATGCCTCATTTGGGTTTGCTGCTTTAAAGGCTTTTAACTTTGCACGAATTTCATCACGTTCTTCATCATAAGTATTGTCTGAAAACATAGAGGCAATAGCCCCTTCCACTTCGTCACTCCACCCCATTGATAAGCCTTGAAAAAAAGTGCGTATTTTTTGGGAGCCTGCCGCTTCAGCATTTTTTTCAATTAATTGCTTCTTTTTTGCTTTTTTTACCCCAAGGCTATCAAGATAAGCCTGACCTTCAGGAGTCATTTTAAGTTCTGCCATGATAAATCCTAATTAGTCATTAAAGTAATTAATTTTTCTTTTTCGTCTATGGGCATAGCCTCCCATTCATCTTGTGTCATACCAGTACCATAAGTTGCTATTGCTGGCGGTATTATTGATGGAACATAAACTGATAAATCTGGCGTTATTTCATCAGGAATCGTAATATCTGAACCAAAATAAATATCTTTTAAATCTATTCCAAACCTTTTAGCAGAGGCTTCGTATTTATCCAATCTAGTTTTAGTTTTATTTGCTTTCTTTATGTATATGCGCCTAGAAAGATCAGCAATTTCATTTCTTAATGCAGGCGGTAATCCACCAGTGCCTTTAATAGCCTTTGTTAATTGCGCTTGTATAGACGCAGATAAGGAACTAGAATTTGCAATGGCATCTACTTCACTTTGACGCGCCACTGATGTTGGGTCAAGTATCTTGGCATAGCCCACTGCTAGTGAATAATCAGACACAGCACCCTTGTTTTCAAAAAACGCTGATATTCTATCCCAACCATCAGAAACCATGTCAAAGCCCTTAAAGCTAGTTCTAATATCATCACTTAAAGTATCAATTTTAGAACTTTGTTTTAATGTGTATCTTTTAGTTGGTATTGCACCAGTGCCGCTATTACGTTCTTCAATACTGCCCTGCATTACTTGCGTTGGTGCTGCACCGCCCATAACCAGTTCTTTATTACCATCAAGGTATCTAAGGTCGCCATAAGGGTCTGTAAATGTCTTTCTTTCTCTATCGTCAAACTTCATCAGCCGTTGATACTCAGACCAAGCATCAGCACCAGAAATCTCTTGAGCCTCAAGCGCGTCTGCTAAATCAGAAAACCTTTGATCGCCCTTGCTTCTTAAAAATGTGGCGGTTCTGTTGCGCTGGTTTTTTGCTTGCTGTGTTGCCAAATCTTTAGCTTGAGCAGCCTTTCGATCATCACGCAAAGCCGCCTGCTGCCCTTCAATACCAGCCATAATGCTAGCTGTGTTGGGGTTGCCACTCATGCCTGCAAAGCCAGAAGCCAAGCCTAAAGCTAATGAGCTTCTATCATCGTTTGACATACTTGGTGAAGGTCGTCCACCTTTAATATTGTCTAATAATCCCATATTAACCCCCAAATCCGAACATACTTCCTATTTTGGCAGGGTTAGAAGCGTAAGCCTTTGCACCTAACGTAAGGTAATCAAACAATCCTGCGTCATACGTTTCACTTGATTGACCAGAAGCTGGTGCGCCACCTACTGCCTGTAGCAAATACTGCAAGGATTGTGCTGGTGCGCCCGTATAGCCTGCGTACTGGCCTTTAGCTTCATTAATCAACTGTTGCTGTAGTGCCTGCTGCATTGCGCCTTGCTGATCCATACGGCCTTGAATTTGCTGTCCCATGCCAAAGCCTAGATTAGATAAGCTACCTAACTGCTGGCCTGCTGCCATGCGCTGTTGTTCGCCTGATAAGCCTGCTGCTTGGTTCTGCATCTGGGCCTGACGTTCCATTTGCTGTGCGTTCTGGAAGCCTGTCTGCCGCAATCCTGACGCTGTCCTAGCCGCTTGATCTGCAAAGGCACGATTAGTCTCTGACTCTGCAATACCATGCCGTGCGCCACCAAATGCGTTAGCTGCGCCTGCTTGTGCGCCACCTACGTTCTGGGCCATCAACCGACTACGTTCTAAGTCGCCTAAAGATTGCTGAACAACCTGAGTCTCGTATGGGTTGGTGTACTGTTGTAAGCCAGCCTGTGTTGGAGCAGTAATTGCCATCGGGCGATAGCCCATGCCTGCTGCTGCGCCCATGCCTGCTTGTTGGATGCCGCCTGCTGCTGCTTGATTGACGTTAAAACCGCCTGTAGGTGCGCCTGCCATAATCTTATTCCTTAAAAGTATCCGTAATCAGTTTGACCAGATGATGTGCTTCCCGAACTATTAGAAGCACCAAAGCCATTGCCGCTTGGCGACCATTGGGGGCCATCGTTAACTGTGCTTCTAGTTGCTGCCATTGCTTGATTATGCGCTAACTGTGCTGCTTTTTCAGCCGCCATTCTTTGTGCTGCTGCGGCTTGCTCATTTGCATAATTCTGCGCTGCGGCTTGTTGTGCATTAAAAGCATTTTCTTGATCTAATAATATCTGTATATCAGCTTCTTGCCTAGCTTGAGCAAGTTGCTGCCGTTGGGCTTCTTGAACTGCTATTCTTGATTGGGCATATTGGTCGCCACTACCGTAGTAGCCGTTACCATTTATAATGTTAGCTGGCTCTAATGGGGTTGTTACCGCACCAATTAATTCATTCGATAAAGAATTTGGGTCAAAACCACGATCAGTCCTTAAACGATTATACCTAGCAGCACCTTCGTTAATGATTCGCATAGATTCTTCTGGTGTCATTGTTGACTTCATACTTTGCGAAAACAAACCATTATCAAATGGGCTTGGAGTAAACCCGTCTGCTATCCCCTGACCATAATCAATCATACCCTCAATTGCGCTAATTCCTGTAACACCCTTAATTAAATTACCTATTTTTTCACCAAAGCCTATGTCTCTGCGACCAGCTTCACCAAAACTCATATCTCGATAATCAATTACACCATCACCGCTAATGTCTTTAGTAGGCATTGAGTATTTGTACGGGTTGTATTCACTGTTTACGCCAAAATACTCACCATAGTTATTACTATCACGACCAACTGGGCCAGTAGAATCAACACCGCCACCACCGCCACCGCCACCAGAAGCCATTTGGCTTACTTGCATAGGTGTAGCATTGTATCCACTGCGCGGTCTTGCGCCTGTGAACGGGTCGATGAACTGCTGGTTTAACGCCCTGTACTGGGCTGGAGCATTGGCAAATAGCTTGTCTAGTGATTGTTCGTACAAGGGTGCGCTAGAATAGCCCTGTAAGCCGCCTGCAAAGGTTTCTGCTTGTGGCATACCAGCCATTGCGTTAAAGCCTTGTGGGGCCAATCCAAAGGCACTAGCTGCGTTACCCGTAGATTGCATAGACTGTTGCTGCATGGGTGAGAAAGCTGCAACGTCTGGCCCGTAGTACGGAACATAGCCAATCTGGGATACATCACGCGCTTTGTTGATGTTTTCAATCGCAGCATCTTCTAACCATGCTGGAATTTCTGTGCTACCTGATGTAGTGCCGCCCTTTGACATTTTAAAACCTCTTCTCTAATAACATTAGCTGTGGTTTCCAGCCATTATGTTGTAATGCTTTAACCCAACCTTTTCGGCCTGTCAGAGTCATGCTTTCACAGCCTTGATCTTTGGCCCATTGTACCACTGATTCGTGCATATCTAAAATTTCATCTAAATCACCACCAGCCAGAAACACATGAAGCACCTTCTTGCGTGGGTATACCGTAATCTCTGTAACCCAGCATGACTTCTCAGCAGGCCATAATTGCATCTTACCTTCTACTACAGCAGTCACAATATCTTCATAAATGTGAGTACCACCACTGTATTCTAAAGCCGCTTCTATCCATACCCTGCAACGATCTAGCTCGGTCATTGTCGGCTTCTAGTAATGCTTAGATTTATAGGTTCTGAGGCTGGAGCAAAGGCTGTCGCAGCAGATGCGTCTAAAAACAAAGTCACATCATCTGTAGCCCACTTGACGTTAATGTAATCACCAGCAGATAAGTTTAACTGGTCGCTAACGCCTAGTATGTGCAAGCCGTTGTTGTTGTGCAGGCTCATACGCTCAGAATGGTTGGTGTTAGCCCCGTTAATGGCTATCCACCACCATAAAGTCTTTGTTGATGCGCTGGTTGATTTAAGCTGTAAATGACCTGACAAGCTGTAAACGCCTGCCTCTGCAAAGTCAATTCTAGTGTTATCAGAAGCGTTAAGCGATATACCACCGTCAGCAGTAGACGCAGTAAACGCTATTGAATAAGCCGTATTAGGTGATGCAGCCACAATATCTGCTGTAGCTGAAAAGTTACCAAAACCATCTGCTAGTACGATCTGGCGATAAACACCGTCCTTTGAGACAACTGGGTAGCCTGTCCTGTCCCATATTATTACACCATCTTCTGCTGCTGATTCACCCGCAACTCTTTGGCGTAATGCGCTGCGAGTCATTGCAAGCCATGCAGATGTTCTTTGCGCCCACTGGAGCCAGTTAAGGTTAATTAGCCTTGGTGGTTGGTCTAGTATACTCAACGTCTACCACCCTGTATGACTTCCAATCGATTAATGCCAACACGCCAATCATCAGCATTAACACCTTCAATGCGTATCCTGACTTGTCGCCCAGTAAAACGTAGGCTAGTGGGGTTAGCCATATTAAAAGGCCCGTATGTTCTCTCCACATCATTGGGATAGAATCTAGTTTTAAAAGTTGCGTCCACATCACCCTGCGTTTTCTCGTCTGGTATCATTTTGGTAACAGACATAACATTATCGCCATTACCAATGCTGATCGGCCCTGATTCAGCAAATGGCTCACCGCCATCGTAGTTAAATCCAATCTCATGCTCGTACAATTTCTTGTCGGTAGCAGAGACAATTATAGGTTGGCGATAAACACCAGCATCAACGCCTGCTGTTCTGGCTAAAACGCCTATCGCCCATGTGTTGTCGTTGTAATTAAACGTAACGTATCGGTTATTTTCGTTAGAACTGCCTGACGGGTAGAACCACCATATCTCACCAAAGTTGGCGTTAGAAACGGCTGCTACTTTACTTATCTGGCTTTGGTTAATGTCTGAGAATACATAGTCAGCAACCTCGCAATTAACCTCTGTAACCGCACCACCACTGTAGGTATAAAATGAACGGCTACCCATCCAGACAGCACCCTTATCTACAACAGCAACGGCCTGAGTAGATACAATGCCACATGATGTGCCGATACGCTCAATGCCGAAAACGTAAGGTGGCCCACTGTAGGTAGCCACATGTGCGTCAGTGTCGGTAAGAATTAAGGCTTGGTTTTGTACTCGCACACCACACTGAATACGGCCTGTAGTCTGTAACTCTAGGCTACCAGCCTCATTAGTCGCTGCTGGTGTCCATAAGGTGTTATCTTCACGATCTGACCATTGCACTAAACGTGGATTACCACCAGCACCTAAACACATTAGAAACCGTTCTTCTGTGACTAGAATTGAACGATTGTTAACAGGCGCATTAGCCACCACTGCGGCAATAGTTCCAGTGTTTAGCTGCCACTCGTAAACTTTGCCATCTGAACTAGAACAAACTACAAGATATTCACCCCATGAATCCATAGACCATGTAGTAGCTGGTGTAATCGTTACCGCTTCTTGTCGTGCAATTCCGTAGTATTCACGACCATAGAATGATGTACCAAAACCGATAGGGTTAAGCGCATCTTCATTGCCTGCCGTTAATCCCGTTGGTGTGATGTCAGACTGTATTCCAGCACCGCTATAAACGTACAACTTGTTATAAGAGCCAGCAGCAATCCAGCGATCTGAGTTGTTAGCAATCCAAGAGTGCATCCCACGAATCTGACCAGCACTAGCAGTGTCACTACGAGTACGCCAGCCACCAATCGGTCTAAGTGTATCGTCAAACCAGCGTACTAGGTTAGAGTCACGCCAGCGACCTTGTGACTGCAAATCAGTGCCGTTACGGTATACGCCAGCAGGTAAGTTTAGCGGTACTAATGCCATAAGTGCCTCACATTTTGTTCATTAGATAAGATGAAACACCGCCTAAAATTGCTGCTAAGACAATCACACCAGCCGCTATTCCCTTACCTTTAGCTAACTGTATTTCTTGTGCAGCTAGTCGGTCATTCAGCTTAGTCATTGTGCGCGTCAAAGATTCAACGTCTTTGTTTAGCTGCTGTACTGCGCTGACCAACTGGCCTGCTTCAAAATCTGGCATCCCTGACATCTTAATAAGTCCTTATGTAGTAAAATACGCCAAATGCAGCAGCGACTATGATTATAACAATACCTAGCGCAATTAACCCGTCATTTATATTTGAGTTAATCTTAGCCTGTCGAACCTTGCGATTTTTAGATTCTGCTTTTTGCTTCCTATGAAACTCATCCCTAAACTGCTGGTACTTGTAATACCCAAGAAGCCCTTGTTTGTTTAGCATCCATTCTAGTTCTTTTTCTTGACGTTCAATAGCCTGCTTTGCTTGGTAGGCAGCTAGTACATCACCAGTTCCTAATTTAGCCTTTTGCTCTATAGCTTGGCTTGCACCAAAGTATTTTGTTAATGCAGAACCAGCGTCAGCAATCTCTTTACCGTTGCTAAGTGTCTGTTTTATAACGGAAAAGGCAGCATTAGCAATCGCTAATTCAGCTAGCATCGTGCCACCCAGTGCAATGTAGATATTGCGTTTCGATTCTCATATGCTGCAACACCTGTTAGGTTGACTACGCTATAACGCTCTGTAACCTCCCTGATAGCTACCTGCGGCTCTATTATCATTCCCTGACCTAATGGGGATAGGGTAGATGATAGATGCACAGGATACAGTTCTACAGGGCTGCTCCACATTAGTACGCCTTAGATTTCTTCTTTGGCTTTGCTGGTGGACGACCTTTTTTGGTTCCGTAAGTACCCTTCCCTTTTGGCATGGCAAAACCCTCTATTTAATTTTCTTTCTGACTGCGGCTGACAATTCTTTCTTGTGAAACAAGTCTTTGCTTCCCTTGGTGTGTTTAGCACCCGTCATAGCCATGCCATTAGATTTGTGCATAGCACCCTTATGTTCAGTGCCATTCTTTAAATAATGCTTCACACCTTTCATTATTTCTTACCCTACCATTTTACTTTATTAGACCAAAAAGCCGCGCTAGTCTTGCCTTTGGCTATGTTCTTAGCGTGACGCGCTTTAAATGACTTGCGCTTTGCTTTCATAGCGTCTGATTCGCCAGCTTTAGGCTTGCCTGCTGTAGACGCACCCTTTTCGCCAAAACGGATCATGCGGTCTTTACCATCATCTTTAATAAGTACAACGTGGCTCTTTGTGCCTTTAGCACTAGCTTTAGGCTTGTTATAGCCTGCAAACTTTTCACCGCGATACGTTATAGCCATGATTTACTCTGGCGTAGAGGCAGCTACATGAGCAGCGTAAGCAGATACAACAGCATCACTATGCACTGCCGCACATATAGCCTGTACCTCTGCACTCTCGGCTGAGTAGTCATCACCTGCTGTTACAACGTGTCTGTTAAAGCCGCTAGATAGTTCAACACCATCTTCTAGTACCTTAGTGCAAGTGCGTACCTGTACGGCTTTAAACTCGCCTACAACTTCTATGCGGTCTTGGGTAATTTCTTTTGTTAATGCCATGTTGTTTATTCCTGTCTGTGCCTACCTCTGGTAAGCATATGGTTTATGCTGTTCTGTATGTGCAGCTAACTCTTAACGCACTTCCAGACTGTAATAGTTCTTGTCGTTGATAAGGATCGGAACCAGTTGAGTTTGATCTTACATAGAAAGAAGCGTTTCCTCCATCTAAGTCACCTGCAATATAAATACCATTAGCAAAAGCGCCTGTCGCGCTCCCAGCGTGTGTAGTTCCGCTCCACAACATTAAATTAACTACAGTGTTACAACCAGAACCAGCAACAAAAGGAAACCCACCTAAGTTTAGAGCAGTACCAGTATTTGAAGGTGAAGCGTTCGCAACAAAAATAAAAGTTACTGTACACATTTGACCAACTTTTACATACCTACCTAAACCATTTTGAGTTGTCTGCCCACCGCAAGAAACATTGAAAGTACCCTCTTCATAATCGTCAAGCGTATTGGCTGCTGCGGTATCTGTGCCAAATAGAATACCTGTTGATGTTCTAATGTCGCCTGTTACATCAAGTGGCTTGGCTGGCGAGGCAGTGCCAATGCCCACATTTCCTGCTGAATTAGCAACCAGTTTATTTGGGCCTACATCAATGGTAGTGCCTGTAATCGTAGTAGCCATTTCTTACCCCTTCGGAATTGATGTTTTGATTGCGGCTATAGCATCTTGCCAAGTCGTTGTGCCATTGACTAAATCATCGTAGCGCATTTCATCTTGGTTTAACTTGTCGTATTCAGCCTTGCGTGAACGTGCGTAGGCTTGTGAGTCGTACTGGCTTTGCAACTCAATAATCTTGGCCTGTATTGCGCTGTCGGTAGGCTGGTCTTGCTCGCTATCCAACCACTCAATAACCTCGCCACGAATCACCCATTGAGCCAAGGGCGTTAATGATTGGAGTGTATCTGCTATAGTAATCATCCTTGTATCTCCATTAGGGTTATTGTTGAAGGCTGCAAGTTCATCTGCATATTAATCCGACTACCGAGCCTTAGTGAACCAATCAGTTCGTAAGTCGTAGCAGACGTAGTGCTTGGGCTATCTAAAAAGTTACAGGGTACTCTTGAGCCGTGTATATTAGCTGACGTTCCAGCTATATAACTACGCAGTTCATCGTAGCCAATAACACCTGATATAACTGTACTACCTCTTTTTATGCCCGTATTTGCTTGATTATCACTTCCGCTGCTTTGGTCACAATTTATTGCAAGATTACCTATTATTAAAATCTTGCTTGATGTAGATGTAGGAGTAATTGTTGCCGTGCAGCCACTGCCTACAAAACTATTCTGCGTTGTGCTTATGACCATTGTTGTTGTGCTACCATGCACTACTTGCAACACGCTACCCGTAGGCATCTGAGCAGAGCCTAACGCTGGCAAACTAGCCGTAGTCATGCCAGACAACTGGTTAGATAACGCTATCGTGCCACTGCCATTGGCTGTCTCAAGCGTGTCTACTTTTATTTTAGAAGCCATTAGATAATCCTCGCTCTAGCTGTTGCTCTGGCTGCTGCTATATCATCAGGGATAGCCTCACCTGTGTCTGATTTTCGGCTGGCATACCAATCGGTTGATGCTAAGTACCCTAGTGATTCGTTATTCAATATCTCTTGGGCTGTAAGTTCTACAAGTTGAGCATCGTTGGCTACTTGCCAAGCATCAATAATAGATTGATAGGCTGCGATTGAAGTTATTGCTTCGTTTGCCGTACCATCATTGTATTCAATATGGCCTACGCTTGTGGCTGTATCAAACTGAATTGCATGAGTAGTTGATGGGATTGTAGACAGGTCTAAACTATCAAAACCTAATCCATCTATAACCACTGTTGAGTCTGGGTTTATAATTGATATTTTCATAATTAAGTCTTCATAATAAAGATTAGAGCAAAGTGAATAGGCTCTGATTGAGGATGAGTATGTGAGCCACCACCACCTGTTGATGAAGTTGCTAAAGACGCAGCATCAAAGAAAGTATTTCTACCAGCAGCAGCATAAGCAGCAGTAGAGCCGGGGAGGTAGTTTTTATTATGAGTGTGTGCTGGCATTTCAGCTATAGATAATGTGTGTGCGCCTGTAGTTGCGGAGCCGCCTGTAGCCCCTGCTGCGGCTGCTGACTTAATAAACTTATCTGTTAGGTTTGGTGTTGAGTTATTACCATCACAAATAACCCAGCCTGATGGAATAGCCCCAGCCGCTCCACTCCACATCAAGATTAAGCCTGTGGGAAGTACAGCTAACGTACCGCCACCAGAAGGTAACTGTAATGTCTCGTTTGAAGAGGTAGTGGAATCTAAAGTAACTCCACCGCCTGCGCTGTTTTGAATTGTAATTGGCATAGTCGTTTCCTAAAGAATTATCCAAGTTGAGCCGTTTGTGACTGTTACTGTGTAGCCGTTATTCACAGTAATCGGCCCTACTGTAGAACCATTTTCAGTACCAGCAAATGTGATGTTTTCGGCTATAACCTTGGAGTTGGTGCGTATAACGCTGTCAGTGCCTAATGACGGCCCACCACCTCCAATCTCACCCCACCCTGCGGCTGTGTAACCTTCAAAAGCTGCCTCAGTAGAGTTGTATCGTAAACGACCATTAGCGGTTCCTGCTGGACGCTGTGCCGTAGTACCCTGTGATACTTGAAACGAGCCTGTCGATGTATTGGTCACATCGCCTGTTAGCTCACCGCCTGCCTTTGGCAAAGCAGCGTTAGCAGTCGTTGTGTTAGTAGCAGAACGATCATCAGACACCTTCATTTGAGTGTCGATAAGGGTCATGTTGGTGTTTAACTTCGTACCCCAAGTATCTTCTGATGCGCCTACTTCGGGCTTAGTTAAGCTGTAATTGGGTGTTGTGGTATCTGCCATTACACTGTCCTATTCGTTAATCTGTTTTCATTATACTATAAATTTGTCCAAGTCGCGCTATCAACTGGCTTTGTAGCCCAGACCGCAGGGTCAACGGGTAAAGGCTCATACTTGTAACGCCCTGTAGCCGTAGCACCTGATACAGCATTAATCACAGCAGCACCGCCCATCTTGGCAGTACCATTAGCAGTAACACTTGATACAACCTCAATTACTGCGCTACCAGACACTACATAAACCGCAGCAGCAGTTACAGTAGACACCGCATTAATAGACGCTTGGCCCTGCCCTATGTCTTGACCAGTAGCCGTTACAGTGCTTACAGCAGTAACTACCGCACTTGCATGACCATGTTTTTGACCATTAGCCGTAACCGTAGAAACAGCATTGATAGTAGCAGAGGCTTGAAAAACCTGTTGAGCCGTAGCCGTTACCGATGATGCGGCAGTGATAGCAGCAATAGCATCTACATAGGCCGCTTGCCCATATATGTTTATGCCATAATTGGCTGCACCGTAACCGTTCATTTAAGTCAGGGTAATGTCAAATTCACCAGCTTGGAAGCGGAATACATCACCGTCACCGATTGGCTTACTAGCCGTTAAAGCAGTCTCAGCAAGCATATTACCGCTTGTAGCCGCATCTAACACAGCTGTATGCGTAATGGTTCCCCAAGAGCCAGTAGCCGTTGGAAACTCTACCGCAGCCGTATTGTCGATAGCACCAGATACTGACGCATCAAAGGCCATAGCCATGCGTGTGTAGCCATTACCTGAAACTTCTGTACCAGTGCCGCCAGCACCCGTAGCCGTTGTGTAAAGGCCAATATATACTGTCGCTGGTGGTGTGTAAGCTGTATTGCGAAACACATGGTCTAGCACTTCATTTTCCAAAAATGTAGTAAATGACATATTAATAACTTCCTATTTTTAATCGTAGGCCAGAGCCACTGGCGGTTGATCTGCTACTTGCGTTATTAACACGCACTACGGCAGCAGTGTACAAAGCGGCCCATGTTGAGGCGCGTTCATCTTCTTTAAGGTAAGGTGCAGAGTGTAACAATGCGCCATACAAGTAGATATCTGGGTGATGCGTTAACAACCAATTAGTTTCATTAGAACCAGTTAATGCTGGTATTTTAGCGTAGTACATTAGTATCGCGCTATATGAACCGTCTGGTGTTGGCATTAATTCAAACTGTGAACTGTTAAGACTGTAGTTAGTTGGCGTACCTGTAGCATCATCCCTAGCGGCTCTGGTTGATTGCATTGTAGCCAGAGACATAAAGTTAAGGCTGCTAGTGCCAGAAGTCGTTAAGTGGAACCGTATCGTAGACAGCCAATCACTAGGTATGCCCGTAAACTGGCTATCAACTGTAGTCTCTGCGCGAGTCTCCATGCGCCAATGCCGTATCTCGTTATTGATAGAAGATTCAGCCAAAGAGATGAAATCAGGTATCGTAGCCGTCAGATCGTCACGGTTCAAGAAGTTGGCAATGGAGGCTTTTAACTCTGTGAATGTTGAAATAGCCATCTTAATAATCCATTTAAATAATCTTAATCTTATGAGAATGCAACCTATATCGTTAAATTATAGCATGATTAAACCAAACCTTTAATACCCCTTTTTAATGCGCCACGATTCTTGCGTTTACTCTTGCCTAGATCGCCTGCTGCAAAGGCTTGCGCCATTTGCCTAAGTGCGTCTGCTGCTTCACTGTGACCTTCTGATTTATCAGGTATAGAAGTCCATCTGCTTTCACTGTTTGACCATTTACGCCTATAAGACTTTAGATGATCTAAGCCCTTGGCGCACTTAACATCATCGATGTACAAGTATGGAAACAGGTCTGATGTCTGTTGTATGCCCCATAGAAGCTCTTGTATGCGCGGTACTATGCGCCAGTTAGAGCTAGGCATTAGTTCTTTAAGCATCTGCTTTGGTGACTTGTTGTTGATCTGGCCTTGCCGCTTATGATCTGCGTCATGCGGTAGGTACATATCTTCAAATACAAGATCAAGTGATTTTAACCATTTTACTGCGTGACTGTATGGCTCTGACCATGCTTCATAGAAATCAATACACCTAAACTCTAAGCCTACTTGCTGCACTACCCATATAGCACAACCATCACTAGCACCTATGTCAAAGAAAGCCATGCAAGGGTGAGCCTCTACGACAGGCAATTTGCATATCCTACCATCAGTTTGTGCTTTATTGATTTCTCGTAACCAAAACGCACCTTCTGGAAATTCTAAAAAGTCAGATTCCCATACATGACCATAAGTATCTGGACGTTGCTCAAAGTCTTCCAAACGCTGCTTGTTTAACACATCAGGGAACCACGGGTTATCTTGCCAACCTATTTTAGTGATCTTGCAATCATCTGGTGTGTTATCCCTAAACCTCTTTTGCGTTGCAGATTCTTTAGATTGTGGGTTCCATATACACCATAGTTCAGAGTTTTGTTCACGGATACTAGGCAATAGTGTCATGTAAGCTGTCTCAGATATAGCTTCTGCTTCATCAATAAACGCCAATATAATGCGTGACTTAGATTTAATACTGTCTAGGTTGCGTGATAATCCAGCGAATGAATAGGTAATCATTCCGTCAACACTTTTAATAAAATGATCACCACATTCATAGTATTCATTAAGAAAAGGCACACTTTGTATTGCGCTTTTTATTTCAGCAAATGAGCTTTCACTTAGGCTGTTCATGTACTGACGCAAACAAAGTATCTGACCAGTGCGCCCACTCTTGCCAAATTTGTAGCCCCACACCGCAGTCATTAAAGCAAAAGCGCGTGACTTGGCCCCACCTCTGCCGCCAAAAGCACACCTGTACCTAGCCTCGCCTGAGAAAATAGGCACTAATTTTGGGGGTAACTCTATATCAACAACTGACATTAAATATCACCAAATTCTTTTGCAACCAATTGAATGGTCGTAGGTGGAGTCATTGAGCCGTCTGAACTTGTTGTATCTATTTTGTCCGTCTGCCCAAGCCAATTTTTACCGAGCCATACAAGCATCGTTGGATTACCTGCCATTGCGGTTGAGTATTGCTTTCTTCTAAGTGACATTTTGCCGCCTGATTTCTTTTGTCCGATATAGTCCGCAAAAAGTAGGTTTTTTTCACGCTTGCAAGCCCTTTGCAGTGTGTCGTAATCTATATCTAACACTCCTGCAATCTCTTCACCAGTACATTGGATAGCGCACATATTATCAACCTTTTCCCAATCAATAAAAATGGTTGTGCCTTTTGGTCTGTGTGGTGGTTTTTTGTCTGTCATTTCTTTTCACCCAATGGGCAGATATTAGCAGCCCTTTTTCGTAAATCTGATGTTGAGAATTTATGAGACCTTTTGTTATAAACAACTTTTATGTCCATATCATCACCTGTAAATCTTTCGCCGACATAATCTTCTCCAATAATCCTAACATCTATATTCAACATATTAAGTATGTCAATGAGATCATTTTCGGTCGTATAAGGTATTATCTCATCTACATACTTAACTGCCGCTAATTGCATGTGCCTTTCAACAATGGATTGAACTGGCTTATTTTTGCTTGGTCTATCTACTGTCGGGTCTGTTTGTATGCAGCACACCAAATGATCACAGTATAACTTGGCTTCCCTGAGCATAGATATGTGACCAGCATGAAGCAAGTCAAAGCATGACGCTGTTATTCCTATTTTCATTTTTTTATCGACTCTTCCAATATCATTGGAGCGCAATTATTCCATTTAACCTTATGATGAATTCTCATACTTTCCGAACTGTTTCCCATTAAACCAATTTTAACGCAACTAGGCGAATACATAATTGAATAAAAACTTTTATAATAAGTGCCTTTGTCCATATATATATCGGTCATACCGCCAGAGTTTGACTGTGTTTCAAGTTGATTTAGCTGCACACCCATAATTGTGTATATTTGTTTTCCTTTTCTACCTTCTGTCGTGTAAAAATTAACATCTTCATTGAGCCTACCAAAAAATTTAAACGGCCTATCTGTAGAGCAAATAAAGCTGTTCATTGCTTTTCTTTTGTAACCTTTTCTTACATAAGGGTTCCCAGAACCGCCAATGTAATCACCGCCTTGAGACATGGCAATAGTAAGTGAGTTTGTATTGCAAAAAAGAGTTAATAAATTATTAATAATTTTGTCTAAATTCCATATATTACAACTGCCTAAGTTTGCGCCATTATTGATTAAGACTCTAAACCTAAAAGAGTTATAATCATCATCTAACTCAATAAAATATTTACAGCCTACCTTTTTTGCTAAATCAAAACAGGCATTTCTAGCATAAACAATACAACGCCTGTCACTAAAATTATCGCCTTGGTCGAATGTTTTAGCTATTTCTTCCTTGCTAAACATAAGAACCTTATCGCCAAATCGGTCATAATACTGATCTGCTGTATCATCTTCATCATCAATTACTATAAAAATCTTACCTGTGTATCCATCCTTTATTAACGTATCGTAAGTAAGAACATTATTAGGTCTGCCGTGGGTTAAGATAAAAGCACAAAAATCATCACGCATTATCGTCACCTATTTCTGAATCTTCCTCGTATTGCTCTGTCATTTGTTTATTAATCTGCACGAATCCACCTTCAAGTGCTTTTTCGTAATCAATAATCACCAGTGCTGAATCTTCCATCAAACTTTGCATTTCTTCATCACTGTGAGCATAGTAATCTGCACTAACACTTGATTTTTTTATTTTTTCAATTAATTGGCTTGTTTTTTCTAAATTGGTAAGCATCACCATAGGTGGTTTTTCGTTACTAGGTTCATATGTAGGTGCTTCAATATTCATTGTGTAAGGGTTTTCATCACCTAAATTATCAAGATTAGAATTTTCATCCATATAGCTTAAAAATTCATCATCAAAACCTAAAATATCTAAATTAAAATCAAGTTCACTTAACCTATCCATTTCAATTTTTAGTATATCCAAATCCCACCCACTATTTAAAGCAAGTTGATTATCGGCAATAACATAAGCCTTGCGTTGAGCATCGGTTAACCCATGTAGGGTGATCGTAGGCACTTCACTAATGTCTAGCTTTAAGGCAGCCAGTAAACGTCCGTGACCAGCGATTATTCCGTTTTCACCATCAATCAATATAGGGTTGGTAAAACCAAACTCTTTAATGCTTGATGCCACTTGTGTGATTTGGCTTTCAGAATGAGTCCTAGAGTTATTCACATAGGGAATAAGATCATTAGGTTTTTTGTATTCAATTTCTAGCATTTGTATTTCCTTATTTTAAAATTATAACACGAACAATTTTTATGGGCATATACAAGGTACATAGGTACATACCCTATAGGGTATATGTACCTTTATGTACCCTTTTTGTACATATAATGCGTAAAAAGGTACAAGGTACATAAAAGGGTACATGTACCTTTTTGTACCCACTTTAAGAACCCTTTCTTATCAAAAATGCAGAGGATAATAGGTTATCTAAAATGACATATCCATGCTCATGGTTGGCTATTATTTCGCCATTTAAAAGAATGGAAACTGGGCCATTATCATAAGATGGCTTCATATAATTTTTAACAACTGGCTCGGTTAACCCATCATTTCTTAACATTTCTTTAAAGGCTGATCGGCTAATGTAAGGTTTGTTTTCCCCAACAACTTCACGCACTTCTGCGCCACCTGACCACCAAGCCCTTTCAATTAGTTTCTTATTTTTCTCCAATTTAGAATCTTTCTTGACCTTCTTTACACGCTCTTCATCGTCAAATATGGCTACGCAAGTGCTGACATTTTCGCCAAACTTAGATATGCCCATTTGAACAATTTCTAACTTGAATGGGATTTCTACGCCTTTGCTTGGTAATTCACGCTGCTTTGTTATGGTTGCAGTACGCTGACCATTTTCCTCAACCACCATTATTTCAGTGTCTATATGGGCGCGAATGGTTGAACTACCTCTAGCACCTCTGGAAGCATCTTTGCCACTGTGATGAATAGTTAAGAATGCGGTATTGGCCTCGTAAACAACAGCATCTAAGCGTTGTAATATTGGGACCATATCCTCACCACTGTTTTCGTTAGCCCCTGCGGTCATACGGGCTAATGTATCACCAATAATAAGGTTAACCTTTTCGCCAGTGTCAGATTCTATTTGCTTTGTCAGTTCAATAACTTCGGTGGCGTGTTTATCGCTGGTGAAGAAATTAACGGGAATTTGCACTATAAAGAGGTTTGCCATTTTGCATTGATGAAAGTCTTTAATGGCCTGAACTCGGCTAATTACGCTGGATGGGCTTTCGGTAGCTAGGTAAATGACTACACCCTTTTCTACCTGTTTACCCATAAATCGAGTACCTTCACAAATGGCATGGGCCATTGATAGGGCATAAAATGTTTTACCACTGTTGCTGTCGCCATAAAGCATTGATTGAGATTTACGAACGATCATATCTTGAATCAATTCGTCTGGTGCTTGGTAGTCTGGCGATAGTGAGTCCCCACTAACCACTCTAAGAACTTCATAAATGCTGCTGGCTGGCGGCATTAAAAGCAATAATAGGTCTTCACTGCTTTTTTCTTGCGCGTAATCATTAGCATCACCAAGGGTTGGTGGCATAATTACTTTAGCAGAAGAACGAACACTGGCTTGATCTGCATACTTTTTACCAACGCCATGTTCATCATTATCTGCAACAATGATTAACTCTTGCCCTATGCCATACTTGTCTCGCATTATGCCAGTTACTGCTGGGATATTGCTTGCACTGTAGGCAACCACACAAGGTCTGCCAGTGGCTTCGGTAATAGTAGCTGCGGTTGCAAAACCTTCGGCTATAAATAATGGCCCTGATTCGTCCATAGTGCCAAGTATCCAGAACTTTCCAGACACTGCACCGCCAGAATGAAACTGCTTGCCACCCTCTGCGCTTATATACTGTAAACTGCTGATGCTATCATCTTCACCATATAATGGTAGTGCTAGTCTGCCGTCACCAGTAACGCGTGAGCCGTGAGATTTAACGCCTTTATGCTGTAGGTATGGGTGGGTATCTTCTGAGCCTGTACATTTAGTCCAGATTGTTTCCACTGTAATGCTGGCAACTTCACGCTTCTGAGCCATTTCTGCATCACGGACTTTTTTGGCTTCGCTTAATCTACGGCTATTTGCCATTTGCTCGGCACTGCTAAGTTCACGCCCTACGTTTGCTCTCCAAGTCACTTCTAAATCTAGCCGCCAATCACCAAATCTGCCAGCAGGGATACCATCTGCAAAACAACAGTACCAACTGTTCTTGTCTTTCTTACCACTGCCAGCCCATCGGTGTAATTTACCATCCAAGAATACTTGGGCTGGTGGTGTTAGACCAGATGCTTTCATAGCATCTATTAACTGAAATTCGGGTGGCTCGGCTCTTGGTGCTTCTTGAGGTTTAAATGGGTGATCAAATATTCTTGCCATTTTCACGCGCCTCTAAATAGTTGTAGAGTGCTTCCACAGTGGAATATTTAGGGTCTGTATCGCCCCTCATTAAGCGTGTTAATACGTTGTAATTTATGCCAGATGCTTTGGCAACTTTGCGAAGATTGGAGTCTTCAAGCTGCTCTTTAACTAACTCAAGATTCATTTTTATTCCCTTTATGTAAATTTATTTATAAAAACGCTTTTAAATATACCAATAAATGGCTATAATGTATACAACTTCAAACGGAATTTTTCCAACCGAAGTTATAAAAAGGAAAACATAATGTCAATTTTATTAAAAAGCACAGGCGATATCCACGCCAAAGGCTTGAAAGTTCTAGTGTATGGACAAGCAGGGTCTGGTAAAACAACCCTAACTAAAACGCTACCCAAACCCGTTGTTCTATCTGCGGAAGATGGTTTGTTATCATTGAAAGATGACAATATACCTTTTATAGAAATAAAAAACATTGGAGATCTACACGATGCCTATAGTTGGTTGCAAGATTCAGATGAATTTGAATCAGTAGTTTTAGATTCAATATCAGAGATTGCAGAAGTCGTTTTAGCCCACGAAAAAAAGGTTAATAAAGATGGTCGTGCAGCTTATGGCGAAATGGATGTCCAATTAAGCGAAATAATTAGGGCATTCCGAGACCTAAATATGCACGTTTTAATGACCGCCAAGCTAGAAAAGCAACAAGACGAGATGGGCAGAATGCTTTATTTCCCGTCATTGCCCGGCAACAAGACGGCCCAAAAACTGCCGTATTTTTTCGATGAAGTGTTAGCACTTAGGATAGAAAAAGATGAAGAAGGCAAAACTCAACGGGCATTAATGTGCGATTCAGACGGCCTATGGTTGGCTAAAGACCGCAGTGGCAAGTTAGAGGCTTGGGAAACGCCAGACCTTGGGGAGATTATTGCCAAGATTGGCGGTGTATCGTGAGCATCTATAACGACTGGTTAAACGCAAAAGCCGATGAAAAACACGCGATTGAAAAAAGACGTTTGATAGAAGATCAACTGGTTCAAGAATTTGCGCCAGAACATTTTAACGGCACTAAATCAATCAGCGTTAAAGGCTACAACATTAAAATTGTTGAGCGGCTAACCAATAAAGTTGATGGGGACAAGTTGCAAGAACTAGCAGCCGATGCTGGATTAACCAGCCATTTAGGTGAACTATTTCGTTGGACACCAACCATTAACATGGCAAGCTGGAAAGCTGCCGATGAAAGTATTACCGAAGCATTACTAGGGGCTGTAACCACAAAAGCTGGTCGCCCATCATTTACTATAGAAAAGGAAGCATAATCATGGCTAATTTAGGTCAATCTTTTAACACAAACGAAATCCCACAAAGTGAAAACAACTTTGAGCCTTTACCGATTGGTTGGTATACCTGTGTGATAGGTAGTGCCGATTTAAAAGACACTAAAGCAGGGACAGGGGAATACATTGCAGTTCGTTACAATGTGACAGGGCCAACCCATGAGGGCCGAGTTATATTTAGCAACTTAAATATCCGCAACCCTAATCCTAAAGCCCAAGAAATTGGAATCCAACAACTGGGCGAGTTAATGAGGGCCATTGGCTTGGCTTCGGTAGAAGATACCGACCAGTTAATTGGTGGTCAGTTAGAAATCAAAGTCAAGATTCGTGAAGCAAGTGGTGGGTACGATGCTTCAAATGATGTAAGTGGCTTTAAAGCAATGAAAGGTGGAGTAGCACCCGTTGCTTCATCAACTACTGCTGCACCAGCAACAGGCACTCCACCTTGGGCTAAATAACACCCATAAAAAAGACGGGCTGTAAAAGGCCCGTCAATACTTACTATAAAGGAGATTTTATTATGGCAAAAATACCAGAACCTGTCCAACATATTTCAGCACTAATAGATCAAGCGCATGAAGCAAGGCAAGAACAACCAAGACCCCATTTAGGCTGTTCGGGACTTGGGCATCATTGCGATAGATGGTTATGGCTATCATTTAGATGGGCCGTTGTAGAGCAATTCCAAGGTCGTATACTGCGGCTATTTAGGCGAGGGCATTTAGAAGAACCTCAAATCATTTCAGATTTACGCGCAATCGGTATAGATATTGATGGAAGCCAGAACCGAGTGGACTTTGGTTCCCATGTATCTGGCAGTGTAGATGGTGTTATTCATAATGGCGTACCCACTGCGGAAAACACAAAGCATTTAGCAGAATTTAAAACCCACAGCAAAAAGAGTTTTGAAGATTTAAAGAAAGGTGTACAAGCATCTAAGCCCATGCACTACGTTCAGATGCAGGTGTATATGCTAGGGTTAAAGTTAAAAAGGGCTTTATATGTGGCTGTTTGCAAAGACGATGACAGGCTGCATACAGAGCGTATTCATTTTGATATTGACGTTGCTAAGAAAGCTGTAGCAAGAGGAAAGCGCATAGCCCTATCCGATAGACTGCCAGAACCATGCAGCGGTGCTAGCAAGGCTTGGTATCTTTGCAAGTTCTGTGCAGCTTACTCATTCTGTCACGAAAATGAACCCACCAAACAAGGTAATTGCAGAACTTGCGCCCATGCAACCGCCAAAAAAGATTCAACATGGCACTGTGAACGCCACAACTCAGAAAATATTCCATTAGAATTTCAGCGCACTGGCTGTGACAGTCACGTTATACACCCAGACCTAGTGCCGTATAAACGCAAAGAGGCAAAAAGCGAATGGGAAGCCATTTATATTATTAACGGCAAGGAAGTTTTAAATGGTGAAAGTGGTTATAGCGGTCAAGAAATTATTGCCAACCCAGACCAGTGTGCTAGTGGCGGTGGGGATAAATTAA
>Ga0302125_10000474_pt1 | contig 22103 bp, 17 predicted proteins | sample CB4_surface_MG_FD_203111 | JGI IMG/M metagenome (GOLD analysis project Ga0302125, IMG submission 203111) | Marine microbial communities from Western Arctic Ocean, Canada - CB4_surface | ecosystem: Environmental > Aquatic > Marine > Oceanic | place: Canada: Western Arctic Ocean | collected... | reverse complement strand
TCGACGATTTAGCGCACTTTCTGGAAACCGCCGGCGCGGTTCGCGAGTCCGTGGATTTGAGGCTTACGATTGGGGACGTGGCCGGTGTGCTTCGTACCTTGCGGCAAAACAACAAGGTCTCACCAGAAGACATAGAGCAAGTCCTTCCGCGCGCGTTTCGAACCGACCCGATTGAGACGAGTTTCTTTTTACGCTCGCGAACATTGGTCGCGAAGCTGGGTGGCGAGCACTTAGTCTCGCTCGTTTCAAAAATCGCGATTGGCATTTTGAGCGAACCTCTTGATAGTGATAATGATGATGAGTCGGTGAAGTTGCGAAAAGCCGCGGTCGCGCTTTTACAACAAGTGGAGTACGTAACGGCGGCGGCGCAAAGAAAAGCGTGGCGCCGGGTGGCGTCCAACGCGGTTTGTTTTGGCTTCGGCGCCGCGTTTGTCGATTTTGAATCGGAATCTTTTCGCGACTCGGAGTTGGTGCGAAGCGCGGAACAGGCAGAGCAAGTCCGGGTACGGGAAGATGCAGAGCTGGATGCGAAGATGCTCGCGGAAATTAAGTGCACGATTTTTGAGACGAATTCAGACGACGAGCACGACGCCGATTCGCGCGGCAATTTAGCCAACGCGTTCCAAGCCCTCGCCTTTGAAAACAAAAACGTAACGGATGAGCGAGTCGCCTCAGCGGCGCTCTCGGCGGCCACGTCACACGCGGTGAGCGGTGCTTTGTCAGCTTCGGACAAAACAACGCGAGCCAAGGTCGCGGAAAGCACGTTTCGGTTGGTAAACGAATCTGGAGGCGACGTCACCACGGAGTTTGTGTTAAGGTGTCTTCCGGATACGGTAACCGTGGACGAGGTGCGGGACGCGACGCTCGCCGAGCTGGCGCGCCACGCAAGCCGCGCGAGCGAGTGCCGGGACGAAACAACGCAATCAACCAACCGTTACGAAGCGTTACTGAACGAAATCCTCGAAAAAGACAATGAGGAGGTTAAAATGAGGTGGAACGAGCCTTGCTGCGTGTGCGGGGAACACGTGAACGCGGTGCCTACTTCGTACGCGTCCTTCGCGGCGGCGGGGAAAGACGTCGGGGCGACGCTTTCCCAAAAATCAAAGGCTAATACCCTATCGCCGATGTACGCCTTCCCGTGCGGCATGGCGTTTCACAACTCGTGTCTTTTGGAACAAGCGCTGCCCATGATGTCAAGGGCAACGCGGTCGCGAGTGCTTGACCTTTTGGCCATCACACGGGCGCCGCTTCCCAAAGCGCTGCGGGCGCGGTGTAAGGAGTACGCGCGGGTTGAAAAAAACGCACAAGCCAAGGATGCGGAAAGCGCCGCGAGCGATTCGAAAATACCGCCGCACGCGTCTGCTTCGAAAAGGTCAAAAAACCAAAGTTCGAAATCCCCCGTTACGCAGCTGGAGGATCTACTGTGCGAGGAGTGTCCTTTCTGTGGCCTAGGGACGATTAACATGATCGACAAGCCTTTCATCGGGGACGACGAACAAGAGGAAGTCGAAAGCTGGAGAATAGCGGGGTCGCCTTAGAAGAGGTGTTTTTTCAGAAGATTTTTCGTGAAAGTTTTTAGTTTCGCTTCAAACTTGTACTTCCTACTACCTGTGCGCCATACCCCCGTGAGTATGCGTCAAACGCCGCCATCCCTTATCATCAACTCCTCAATTCCTTTACTCCTCGGTTCCCTAAATGCTCGCGAAGTACTCCTTGCTTCCGTCCGGGTCGGGCTTCATCGTGGTATCCCCCGGCTTCCACCCCGCCGGGCACACCTCGTCCGGGTTCTCCTGGACGTATTGAATGGCCTGCAGGGTTCTCAGGGTTTCGTCTACGCTTCTACCAAACGCCTCGTTGTTAATCGTGCTGTGCTGCACCACGCCTTCGCGGTCGATGATGAACAACCCGCGAAGCGCGACGCCTTCGTCCGTCAAGACGTTGTACGATTGCGCGATTTCTTTCTTCAAGTCGCTCACGAGCGGGTAGTTTATGTCGCCCAAACCGCCCGCGTTGCGTTCGGTTTGGATCCAGGCCAGGTGACTGAACTTGGAATCAACGGAGACGCCCAGCACTTCGGTGTTGATGCTGGAGAACTCGTCGTACCGATCCGAAAACGCGGTGATCTCCGTGGGGCACACGAACGTAAAGTCCAGGGGGTAGAAAAACAAAACCACGTACTTTCCTTTCAGGCCGGAAAGGGAAATGTCCATGAACTCCTGGTCGAACACCGCGGGCGCGGTGAAATCCGGGGCGGGGTTGCCCACCATGGGTTTGGACGCGCGCGTCGTCGTGTCGCGAGTTGTGGATTGGCGCGCGCTGCAATGACTGAACGACACGGGGGGGGCAGGTCAGTGACTGCCGCGGCAGGACCCGAAGATATTAACGATGTATGGAAGGCGCCAGAAGTAACGCGAACGGAAGGGCGCTCGCGTTGCGCGCGCGCGACGTACCTGGCGGCGCGGAACGCGCGGACGGGAGTCCGGGAAGACAGGTTGGGGACACGACGAGACACCCTAGCCGTTTGTCCAATCGCGGCGACCGCGTTCATGGCGGTGACAGCCTGCATGGTGCACCCAACAATGCGTCGGGCTTCGGGAGACTCGCCGCCGACGCTGAACCGTCGTGTGGTTCGCGTTGCCGAAAACAGGGGCGTCGCAGAAACTGGCGTCCAGCGCCAGATATTTCGAAGCCGCACGTGACATGGGAAACCACCTGGGGGGTTCGTCATCCTCCACAAGTCGTTTTTCCAGACTCCGCGCTTGTGAAGCTCTCGTCGATTTTCTGACGGTCGTTCCAGCTGTGCCGGTTTCGGTTTCGAGGTTTCCTGGCCGATTTCACGGCCGATTGGCCTCCGCCAACCCCCGCGTTCACCTCGCCTGGTCCTCACAAGGCAAGACACGACCTCGTGACATCGTCCGAGTTGTCGCAGCCGTTCGCTGCGAGCCGTCTCGCCTGTTGCGAGCCAACGAAAGCCAACGCCTGTGGTGTTTCACGCGATCGCCATGTCGGTTGTTTCCGCGCACCAAGCCTTTACGGCGCGCGTTGCGGCCAGGCCCAAGCACGAGGGCGCCCGCAGGGTCTCAGGCCCCGCCCTGTTGACCAGGCCGTCGAATGTCCGCGCCACCGTCGCGCTGTCGGTGCGTTGCAATCCCCTCATGCGCACCGCGTGAAATCAACACACCCGAGACGCGATCGCTTGGCACAATCGAGACCTATCCACAAAACACCTTTGCGCCGGCTCTCTGGATGTGCCGAAAAAACGTTTTTAATGCCGATGGCCGTCGTCGAAACGCGCAGGTACCGACGCGGTCACGGATGGACCTTTCCATGTTTTTTTTTTTACACACGACCCTGACCCTGACCTCTCCCTACTACCTTTCCAACAAAAATCAGTTATCCCCCGTCTCCGCCAAAGCCGGGGCCGGTTCCCGCTCCGTGGTTGCCATGGCGGGCACCGGCAAGTTCGTGGTTGGCGGGAACTGGAAGTGCAACGGGAACTCCAAATCAATCGCGAAGCTTGTGAAGGATTTAAACGCCGGTGAGATAACCGCGGACGTGGAGGTGATCTGTGCTCCACCCATGGTGTACCTCCCGAAAGTGCAAAGCACGCTTGACCGTAAATATCAACTCGCGGCGCAGAACTGCTGGGTCGGCGCGGGAGGCGCGTTTACCGGTGAAATCGCGGCGGAGATGTTGGTCGACGCGAACATCCCTTGGGTGATTCTTGGGCACAGCGAACGAAGGGCGCTTTGCGGCGAAACGGACGAGTTCGTTGGCAAGAAGACGAAATACGCACTAGACGCTGGGTTGTCCGTCATGGCGTGCATCGGCGAGACCCTGGACGAGCGCGAGGCGGGACAGACGCTGGCGGTGTGCACGCGCCAGCTCCAAGCCATTTGCAATGAAATCACGGAAACCGACTGGGCCAAAGTCGTGATTGCGTACGAACCGGTGTGGGCCATCGGTACCGGCAAGGTGGCGTCACCGGAACAGGCACAGGACGTGCACGCGGGAATCCGGGCGTTCGTTTCAAAGGCGGTGTCGCAACGAGTGGCGTCCGCGGTCAGGATTCAGTACGGCGGGAGCGTAAACGCAGGGAACTGCGAGGCGTTGGCGAAGCAGGAGGACATTGACGGGTTTTTGGTGGGCGGCGCGAGCCTGGTCGGGAGCGACTTCGTCACCATCTGCAACGCCGCGAGGTTTAACAACTAAACTGCGGAGGTGGGTGTGTTGACCAGTTCAAGGTACTATTGACGTGTTGCTACGTACCGAAATACCAAACAATATTATGAATAAGGAAGAGCGAGGGGACTTAAAGCACATCTTTTTTATTTGAATTTATGAAAAAAATTGTCGACAGTAAACGTTGCCGATTCCCCGGTCCAGCCAGGGCTCCGGCACATCGTCGGAGGTGCATATCTGTAAGTCGAAGGTCAAAGCCCGACTGAACCCGTTTTAGCTGTAATACGCCATGTGTCTGTTTTGGAACCTGGACTCGAGTCCTTTCGGTTTTGGAGGCTCGAGCGCTTGCTTCGCCTCCCGCGCGCGGCGCTCGTCCCTGTCCACCCGTAGCCACTGATCGATGGTGCTCAACAAGTGCCTCACGCCTTTCAGACCGGGTATCGAATCCTTGGCGCCGCCGTACTTCAGCTCGCCGTTCGACGCGAACGCGATGTGTGTCATCCACTGCTCCATGCCGTCGAAGATGTGCGTCGCATATACCACGGTGGCGCCGCGTTGTTCGCACTCCTCACGAAGGAACTGTAACAAATCCAGCCGGCCCAGGATGTCCAAATCCACCGTGATTTCGTCGCACAACAAAACCTTAAACGGCTTCAAAAGCCCCATACAGATCTGTACTCGTCGTCGTTGTCCGTCCGAAACCGTCATCATCGACCACTCCACGTCGATGTCCAACAGTTCAATCAAACGCGCGCGGCGTTCGGGATCGATGTTTTCGATGCCGAAGATCATCTTCCCCGCGCTGTGATTGGAAAAGAAAAGGGTCAGTCTTGAGTCTATGGGTGTACTGTATGGGCAAACCGTGCACTTGTGCTGTATGTAGTTGTTGCCAGTTCTGGTACATGTTCCTAGTAGTGCACTCGACCAGAGGCTGTAAACAGTGTTGGGATTTGGGAAAGGCCCACTACGCACCTGAAATCGCCCGACAGCGCGACCGAACCGGCGCTCCCAATGTTCCGCCGCCACTGGCTTCCCAGGTACCCGAGCTCACCTGAACAGGTCAAGTTGATGTCGTGGAACGGGGGCCGGCCGATAACCCTCACGCAATCTTCGCTCACCATCGTCTTCCCCGCCAGGATCTGCAGCAACGTGGTTTTCCCCGCGCCGTTCGCACCGGAAAGCAGGCATCGCGACCCCGCGGGAAGGTCAAGGCTGAAGTCGCTTAGGATCTGTTCGCCCCCAGGGTAGGAGTACGCCAGGTTACAGATCTTCAACGTCCCGGTATCCGCCATGGTGTTCTGTAAAGTGAAACGTGGCGGCGTGCGGCGCGCGTCTCGGTGTGCGTCGTCGACAAACTTTTCCAACGCAAACGCTTTTTGTGCCTCAGAACGGCTGAGGACGTGGCGGGCGCAGACTGCAGAACGATTCTCGATGCGACCGAGATTTTCGATCGGCAAAAGATGAGTGGTCGGCTTGTCGCAGGCTCGAAGATGCGCAGTTTTTCCTGCGCACTGCCCACTCCGCACGGCATGTCTCACGCCGTCGCGACCCCCGCGGCGCTCGCTCGTGCGGTACCCTGTGTTTCCACGCGAGGCAGGTTCTCTCGCGTGTCGTCGGTACCACGCCGAAACCCGGCTCGTCGCAGCCAAAGCCGCGTCGCCGGGACGGCTGGAGCAACTTTTAACACACTTTCATCACCGGTGCTCGACGCATCGTCCGCGAATCAAATTGTATCGTCCACGCACGAAATAGCATCCGTCGCGGGTGATGTGTTCGCGGAAACCGGTGTGGGCCCGGTGCTTTGCGTCGTTTGCACCGTGTTCATCGGGTACGTCGTTTTCAACGGGTACGCCACTATCAAACAACTAAAAGAAGAGCTCACTGGGTTGGGGTATGACGTGAATGAGTTCAACAAGGTTGGCGAATTGAGAGCGATCAAACGCGCGGTGGAAGCCGGGACCGTCGACGGGATCTTCGACAAGGTGTGGTACCAACGAGCGGTGATGAGCACCGCGGCGGGCTCCATTGTGGATGTGCAGAAAGTACAGGCGTACTGGAAAAAGAAAGGCGTCAACGTCAAGACGCTGGCGGATTTGGATAAAATCACAAACTACATGATCAAGAAGTACGGCGCTGGCGCGAAGATGTAACGTAAGGTGTGTCATAGTTCGCGGAGTGATGTTCATAAACTTACGAATAATACCTCAAGACCTTTCCTTACACTTCATATCACAACGTTAAAGGTTTGTTTAGTTGATAATTTATGTACGGTACTGGTACTGGGTACTCTCAAGTATTAATACGTCGTCGACGTCGCCTTTGCCTCGCCTTTGGCTTTTCTGGGCACCCCGTTAGAATTTAAATAGAATTTAAATGCAACGCTCACCGCGGAGGCGAGCGGCGCCTTTCCGGCGACGAGGCTCGCGCGCGGGGTGCGTCGCCGCCCCCGCCGCCCCCGCCCACGTGCTTGAAGCGGCACCCGGGCCTGTTGCAGCTTCCTCGCTGGAAATCGCGGCAAACTTGTTCGCCTCCGTCTCCGCCCGAGGCGTAGTTCCGCGAGTCGTACCGCGGCCCGCCGCCACCGCCGCCGCCGCCGTGCCTGTCCCGCGAATCGTCTCGGCGGTACCGCGGGGGTTCGTCCCTGCGGTACTCGTCCCTTCCTCGGTACGACCCGCCGCGGTCGCCGTGTCGGTCCCTGGAGTCCTGCCTAGGTTGCCTTCGGTGGTCGTGCTCGTCGAACCGGCCGCCGCCGCCGTACCCGCCACCGCCGCCTCGGTTGTCCAGGCGGCTGCGGTCGAACCCGCCGCGGTCGCGGTCGCGGTCTCTTCCGCGGTCGCGTCCGCGGTCTCTTCCGCGGTCGTCCCCGCGGTCGTCCCTCTTGCGTTTCTCCGTCCTGGCCGGCGCGTTCGGGTCGATCTTCTTCTTGGGGCACTTGTGCATGCTGTGCGCAGAGTCGCCGCAGATGATGCACCCGTTTTCGGGTACGTCCGCTTCGGGCACCCGCTTCGGGCACTCCTGGCGCTTGTGTCCCACCTCGCCGCAGATGAAGCAGAACATCTTGCTCACGTCTTCGGCTGGTTTTTCCGGGCACTCACGGCGTTCGTGACCGGGCTTGCCACAAGTGCCGCACTTCGCATCGGGGTCCAGTTTCTTCTCCGGACACGCGACTGCTCGGTGCGAAGAGGCGCCGCACACGAAACACCCGTTTTTGTCGCTGGTTTTCACCGCGCTCGGGCACTCGAAGCGCTTGTGTTTCGCCACGGTTCCGCACACGAAGCACCACTGTTCCCGTGGCGCCCTGGTGTCGTCGCCCTTCGTGTCTTCTCCCTTCTCAGGGCAGTCTCGGCGCACGTGGCCTTGCTTTCTGCAGATGGAACAGGTCAGCCCTCGGCCGTCGCTTTCCCGGGGCGGGCGCTCCGCGCGGTCGGGGTCGATCTTCTTGTCCGGGCATTTGAACACGACGTGCCCGGCGTCGCCGCAAAGCAAACACGCGTTTTCCGCAACGTCTTTCTTGCGCGCGTGGCACTCCGCGTGCCGATGGCCTTTGTCGCCGCAGATGTGGCAGAAAAGGCTCGCCACGCGCTCGGGGCACTCGTTGCCTTTGTGGTCCGTTGACCCGCAGAACAAACAAGCCCCCGAGGCTTTGCGTTGCTTTTCCAATTCCCGTTTGCTCGGGTTTTGTGATGACACAGGTTGCGCGGGATCGGCCTTCGGCTTCTTCGCGGACGGCTCGTCCTCGCCATCGCTCACGGGCGCGTCCTCCAGGTCATCGCCCGCGTCCATGGAAACCTCGTCGTCGTCCTTCGCGGGCGCCGCGGTCGTCGCGGGATCGGCCGCGGGGGCGGATCCTCCCGAACCCACAAGGGCTTCTTCGTACCGCGCCACGAGCGCAGCCTTGAGCCCGGACGCGTCCAGCCCGCGATCCTCGAGCTCTTTCTTCAGCTGCGCCACGGTCATCGAAGACGCGGTCATCTTCAACGAGTTGCCGGTGGTGGGGTCGGCACGCGGAGGCAATTGTGATCGGCCTGCAACCTGCTGCAATTGGCAAAATACGAAAAAAGAACGGCCGAAAAAACGCTTGTTACAAAACGCGCGCCGCAGAAAGACCAAAATCACCTCGACGACGGGTGCGAGGGCGGGTTTTGGAGTTTTTGAGGCGTTTTCGATAGGCAATCGGAGTTTTTGAAGCGTGGTTGTTGAAGCCCTCTTTTAGCATTTCCTATCGCCCGCCGGTCAAACCTTTTATATTATTTTTTCGCCAAACCCGCGCGTGAGGTTTGTTCGAGGTTGCCCGTCCTAGTTTGATCGGTGTTTTAAATTTGAAGCTTGAAGTGCATCTCATAAGAACGCTTCAAAAACTCCAAGTACCTATCAAAAGCACCGATCAAACCTGTCCGCTTCCCTGTCCCTCTCGTGCGCGAATACAGGAGGACGTCCTTGAGGCGAAAACGACACTTTTTTATTTTTGGCAATCCAGATTTGCTGTTTTGGCCATTTGGCAAAGACATCTACGGCGCACTCGTAATAGTTGTGCATTTCAAATCTTTACCGACCCTCCCTCTCAGAGCCCTCACTTCTCAACCCCCGGCTTGATGATCGCGACCGCGGCTCGAAACGCGCAGATCAGCCCTAGGCCGCCCGCGAACGCTACTTGTTCGTTAAGCGCAGGGGCGACAATCATGGCGCTTCCCTCCAGATTTCGCAAAAGAATCGCAAACGCGCTCCCCGAAAACCACGTAAGCGCCCCAGTACTCATCGCCCTCGGGGCGTCTCCCCACAGAGCTGCGTTTGGTGAGTCGACGTCGTAATCACCCGCCAGGAAACCGGCAGAGACCCACCCCACCACGAAAGGCGCCGCCGCGAAGGCGGTGCCCGCGCTGACGATGTCTTCGCCATCCACGCCGCGCGCGATGAGAACTATCAAAAGCGCGGCGGAGAAATCACCGGCTGCGAGGAAAATGGGGTTGATGGGGGGCTTCCCGACACCTGGTTTACCGGGCTTACCGGTGGGGGTGGCAGGGGTTTTCACGGGGGCAGGTGACTCTTCTGTGTCCTCTTCCGTCGCGCGAACGACGGAGGCTCGTCTTAGTGTCGATTTGCCGATGGAAACACGCTGGTGGACACGCGCGGCGGAAACCACCGCGCCTGGGACGAACGCGCGCGCGACCACGGGCACGCGTCGCGTACCGGGAGTCACGACCACGCGGGAACCGATGGAGGAGGCGACACACAGCATCGGAACAGATGTGGAGGTAGACGTAAGCGCAGGTGAGTGTGATTGATGGATTGTTGGACAAGTGGCGTGAAGATTCGATTGGACGAGAAAAGTAAACGATTTTTTGCCAAGCACAGCACTTTCTTTCCCAAAGTCCAACGTTCGGTTTGGGTACCCCCGGCCCACCCCCTAAACCCCACCCCCACCCCCCACCCTGAAATTCCGGTTGCGGCGGACATCCCTCGGTGGCTCACCGTAAAAAATCCCGACGGTGGTTCCTGTTTCGGTGGTTGCCCGTCCCCCAACCGAACGTAACAAAACCCGAATTTTGGTTTAGGGTGTTCCTGTGTTTTGCGCGCCAAAGGGGTTCGTTGTTTTCACGCTCACGACGCTTCGACCAGATCTCCGTTCGACACGCGTGCCACACAGCACAACTCGAGGCACGTCTGTCACGACCACTCGCGCACAAGATGCTTTCCGCCATCTTCCGCGTCTACACTTTTTTCCTGGGTTTCCTGTACCCCGCGTAAGTCCCCCCCCGCCGCGTGATTCACGCCCTGCCCGAGCAAGAGAGCCCACAAATTTCCGTACGCCGCACTCGCGACGCGTGCAGACGGACTTCATTTCTTCATTTTCCCGCTTTCCCGCGTTTGGCCACGACCGCCTCCCGGACCCGAAACCTGACCCCCCCCCCTCCAAACCAACTCGCACCAACCCAGTTACGCGTCCTACAAAGCCATCGAGTCCGACGCGACTGACGATGACACACAGTGGCTGACGTACTGGGTGGTGTACAGCATGATGATGATTTTCGAATCCGTCGCGGATTCCTTCGTGTTTTGGTGCGTGTTTCCATTTACTAGTCATTCAACGGAAGTGCGGGAACACTAGTAACGTACCTACTACTGGCAACTCTTACCAGTACTCGCGGCTGTTACAAATACATCAAAAGTGCGCTGTTTGCGGAATACGAGTTACGAACATTACGACCGACTGACACTTTCTTTTTTACAATTCCAGGATCCCCGGGTACCGGTTCGCGAAGTGCGCGTTTATTTTCTGGCTCGCGTCGCCGCGGTTCAAAGGCGCGATCGTGCTTTACGAGAAGGTGTTCAAGGACGCGCTGCGACACGCGGAGCCTGTTATCGACTCCATTTCGCACGCGCTCGCGAAAGGCGACATCAACACCGCGCGCAAGGAACTGGGGAAGCACGTGGACGTGGACAAGTTGCAAAAGTTTGGAAGCGACGCTTTTGAAAAGACCATGAGCGCCGCGGCGGAGGCGTCGAAACGCGCGAAAGAGGGAATCGCGGCCGCGAACGCGGGCGGGAACGCGAAGAAAGACTAACCACCGCCGCAGTGAGTCGATCGGAATTTTTGAACAGAAGTAGTACCTGCTGCGCCGGGGAAGGCCAGAGCGCGCGGTACGAGCGACGGGCGTGACGCAAAACGTAAATGAAGAAAACTCGCGAGGCGGCGATTGATGATTGATGGTTCCTTGTTCCTTTCAAATGTATCTTCTCGTTTCTTTCCCGTACTAGTGTCCATTTTTTATGTCCCGCGCGTCCGCCCTCTTGTCAAGTCTCCATCTCTCCTGTGTTTGGCTTTCTTCGCGAAGAGATTCCACAGTTTGGCCGTTCCAAACGTGCCAGCGCACGCTGCGCGCGTTTGCCTCTCGTTTTGCCACCGTGGCTACTTGTAGTCCCCAACGTCGTCGAGTGGAAATTTCTTTTTGAGATTTACGTATAAAAACTGCGCGCGAGTTTTGCAGTGTTGAGCTTGCTTGTAAATCGCCTGCGTCCCCGTGCCCGGCGGTCGCACAACGCCAAACGCGTCGTCCCTGGTCCGGTCGGTCCGGTCGCGTTTCAACGCCCACGGACAGAGACGCGTGGCCGGTCGGCTGGCCTTGTCCCGCCGTACCCACCGTGAAGGGAGCGGTGTTTCACCTCCCGGTGAGAACGCGAAAACAGACGTTGGCATCTTGAATTCTTGAAATCTCGCAAACCTCGCCATGCGTCGCCGCGACGTGGCCGAGGTTTCGCGTGTGCTCGGGAAGTGCCTCGCGATCTACCCGGTGGCGCTTTCCGTGCATCTGTACTGTTTGTTGGCCCTGCCTTTTCACGTCTCAACAGCCATGTTCCGGTCAATCACCGGGGTTCCTGGCGTGGGAATAGACGAGCTGTTCGCGCGGCAGTTTTCGGGGGACCCCGGCGAGAGCTTCGACACCGCGTTGCTGAAAGGCTTAAGGGAGAAACACAAGCTCGCGCAGGCGGCGCTGAATGACCAGCTTGATGACGCGGACGGAAGGTACAAAACGGTGTACGAAAAACTTCGTGATTCGGAACGCATGCGACACAAAATGCAGCGCCGGCTCACCGCGGCGCAGGAGGAGCTGATTTTAAGCGGGAACCGCGTGCCGGAGTCGCCCAGGGGAAGCGTGTTGGGAGGCGAAAGGGGGACTTCGTTCAAAAAAGCAGAGGATGACTGGGATTCGAACCAGGGCAAGAACCTGGTGGATCACGACAAAATACCCGTATACGTAACCACCTTCGCGTGCGTCATAGCGCTGCTGTATTTCTATGACATCAACGACGCGCCGGCGTTTGACAAGAAGCTCGCCATGCTGGCGCCCGGCACGTGGATGACGGTGTTGGGGATGAAACGCGCGGCGCTTTCCAAGGCCCTGATTTGCGGGAACCTGGTGTTTTTCGGTTACCTTGTTCACATCTTGGTGCAGCATAAACGGGAGCTGGGGATGGCGCCGAGCAGCGCAATACTGTAGACGAGACATTTTGTGTTTCAACTCTTTCGTCAACTCTTTCATACACAACGCAACGCAAACCATCCAACTACCCCTTACTGTTTCGCCAGAAACCGTTCGATTTCCGCCACGTCATCCGCGCTGCCCATGTGAATCGGCGACCTTTGGTGAATATGTGTGGGGAGAATGTCCAGAATTCGGCCGCATCCGTCGCTCGCCGCGCCCCCCGCTTTCTCCATGATGTACGCCATAGGGAAGCACTCGTACAACGTTCGCAGTTTCCCGTGTTTGGATTTCGAGTCGCTCGGGTAACTGAAAGTTCCGCCGTATAACAACGTCCGGTGCACATCCGCGACCATGCTCCCGATGTACCGCAAGCTCCGCGGCGGGTCCTCCACGTGCTTCACGTGGTTGACGTAGTTCGCCATGCCCGGGTCCCAGTACTTGGCGTTGCCTTACGATGATAAAATAAAGTGTCAGTCCCGAGTCTACGGGTGTACTGTATTGGGCGATGTATGGACAAACAGTCACCAGCTTCGGTAAAACAGTGCACGTGTGATGTATGCAGTTGTAACAGTTGCCGCCAGAAATGTTACTATTGTGTTAGTGCACTGAAAGAGGGGCGTGAAACGTTCGTCCCGTGATTCGGGAAACCCCCTACGACGCACCTTCGTTTATGGAGTAAATCTTGCCGCTTCTCGGTACGCGGATCTTGGGATGCGTCAACACGAACTCCCCTAGGGATGAGTCCAGGGTGAAACCATACACGCACCCGCCGATTGTTAACACAAGGTTACACGCGCTGCCGTAAAGCGCGTACCCCGCGGCGACCATGTCCTTCCCGGGCTGAAGCGCGTCGCAATCGTTTCGCACGCCGCGCTCGCTCGCCTTGTAGATGCCGAAAATCGAACCGATCGATACCGAACAATCGATGTTGGACGACCCATCAAGTGGGTCGAAAACACACACGTACCGGCCATGAGGACTCGTGGCACACGGAATCAGCTGCTCGACCTCCTCGCTTACCATCAGCGTACACCGCCCACTCCTATCAAGACCCCGGGCGAACACCTGGTGCGCCACCAAATCCAGTTTCATCTGTTCCTCGCCCTGCACGTTTTCCGTACCCGCCTTCCCGCCGAGCTTGCCGTTCGCCAAACCCAGCTTACGCACGCAGTTCGCGATGTACTTACACGAAGTGCCGATGCTTTGAATTAAAATCGACAAATCCGAAGTGTCCTCGTCACGCGCGGTGTTGATGATGAACGTCCCGAGCGTCTGCAGATCCTCCACGTTCACATCAAACGCATCTTCCAGTCGCGTCTGCGAGGCGACTCTTTGGACGTTGGACATCGTAGACGAGGGGAAAGGAAAACGTCGGTCACGTCCGTCGTTCCCGTGCTCGGTAACACGCACGCCTCGGTCGAAAAAACCGGTAAGGCCCGCCCGAGCGGTACGCGCCAAGCGGCCGCGCGGCCGCAATGCGAAGAGGCGGCTTGAGAACGAAACCGAACCGCACAACTCGCTTCGGAGTTCGCTCGTCCCTCCCTCGTCGCCACATTTCTGCTCCGCTGGCTTCGCCTCGCAAACGGGTAAAAAAGTCACGATCCCTGGATTGAATCGTCAATGGGGGGGCTCGAGTAATATCAATCTGTCGCCCACGAGCTTCCATTTCTCCAAAATCGTAGCCAGGAAGCCAAAAGTACGCCGAGTCGTGGGCTCAAGAGAGATCTCGATAATGCTCCTCCTACAAGCGCCGCCTGCCTGCTCGACGTGGACGCACTTAACCCCGCGCGCCGTGTCCGGTGTTTTTACGTAGGGAGAGCGTTTGCGTTTCCGAGGCTCACCGAGCGCCCACGACCGCCGCGCGCGTCTCGTCGATCCCGCGCACGCCAAGACAAAGCAAGGGCTGACGCGTCGTCGTACGTGTTTCGCGAGAACAACGGGAATCGAGGGTGTGCAATGACGTGCCTCGCCCCGCACGCGACGTCGCTCGTGGCGCCGCGCGTCGCCCAGCCTCGCGGCGTCCGCGCGCGCGCGGTTGTGAGTCGTGCGTCTTCCCGCACGGTGACAAGGGCGATGGCCAGCACCGGTGCGTCTCTCTCCCTGGGTGCCGGTCGTGTCGGGGCCCCCCCCAGACACGCCGCCGTGGTGGCGCCCCTGCGCGGGCGCCGGGTCGTGCCAAGAGCCGCGAGCCGGCGCGCGGCGCAACCGCAGGTGCGTTCGGCGGGTGCCGCGAAACCGGACCCGTCCGCCTCTGCCGGCTCCAAGGAACCCGGCTCACGGTCGTCCGACGGCCGGTGGAGTTCGGTGGTCACCGCGCTGGCGGACGTGATGGCCCCAGCCGTGGTCGAGTCTTTGCTCGACGAAGAGCTCCCCGCGCACGCCGATATCCACCGAGGCCGCCTTTCGAACGGCCTTAGGTACGTGGTGTTACCCAACAAAGTCCCTGGCGACCGGTTCGAGGCGCACCTTGAGATGCACGTCGGGAGCGTTGATGAACGGGAGGACGAACAAGGCTTGGCGCACCTGGTGGAGCACGTCACGTTTTTGGGGTCGAAAAAACGCGACGCGTGGTTGGGGTCAGGGACCCGGGGGAACGCGTACACGGATTTCCACCACACCGTGTTCCACGTGCACTCACCCACGCACAACAAGGACAGCACGTACATGATCCCCAACGTGTTGGACATTCTGTACGACGTCGCGTTCAACCCGCAGCTGCTTGATACGCGCGTGGCGAAGGAGAAAAAAGCCGTCTTAGCGGAGGCGCAGATGATGAACACCATCGAATACCGGGTGGATTGCCAGCTGTTACAGCACCTGCACTGGGACAACAATTTAGGGTGCCGCTTCCCAATAGGCAAGCTGGACCAAGTCGTCACCTGGGACGCGGCGAAGGTCAGGCAGTTCCACGAGCGCTGGTACTTCCCGGCGAACGCCACGCTGTACGTGGTGGGCGACTTCCACGCCGACGTGCCGGGGGTGGTGGAGATGATCGAAAACGCGTTCGGGGCGGCGAGCGCGGCGACGCACCCGGAAGGGTTTGTAAATGAGGTGCCCCGGTCCCCGGATAGCGTCAAGGCGTTTGAGGGAGTCGTCGGTGGTGCCGGTGCCCCTAGCCTTCCCAACAACACACCCGACACCCCGAACGAGCTACGAGACCGCCACGCCGTGCGGCCGCCCGTGAAGGTACGGAACTTCCCCAGTCACCACGTTCCGCCTTCGCGATTGCGCATACTCGTACCAGAAGGGACGGCTATACCTCTGACTGTTTACGTAATACACATTACGAGAGACTGACACTTTCCGCGTTTAAAATCGCAGCATGCGTTCGGGTGTCCGCCGAGCGCCGCGTCCGCGATTCGCGAAAACGCAGAACGCGCGTCTTTGGCGCATCTGGTGGACCCGTTCCAGCCCATGGTCGCCACCGAATCGGGGGTACAACTGTTCCAGCACGAACACCTGTCGCACGTCTCGTTCAACATCTTTTCGAAACTCCCCGTGTTGCCGTTGCGGCACATGGGCGATTTGCACAGGACGGTGAACCAGCGCATCGCGCTGCTGGTGCTGCAGTCACGGATTCAGTCGCGCTACGCGGAACTGGACCACGAGCACTACAAGCGGTGCGAACTAGACCACAGCGACAGCGCCAGGGAGGGGTGTACCGTGTCCACCGTCACCGTGACCTGCGAGCCCCTGCACTGGAAGTACGCGCTGCAAGTCGCGGTTGAAGAGGCGAGGCGGTTGAAGCAACACGGGCTAACCCTGGGCGAACTGACGCGGTTCAAATCGGCGATGATGAGAGACTCGGAACAGCTCGCGCAGCAAGCCGGGTTCGTGCCGTCACTGGAGAACCTCGACTTCGTGATGGAGCACGACGCGCTGGGGCACGTGGTGATGGACCAGGTACAGGGGCACGAGGCGCTGTTAAGGCTGGATGACGTGATTTGCCTTGAGGGGGTCAACGAAGTCGCGAGGGAGCTTCTTGGTTTTTTCGCCGAGTACGGCAAGGATGCCACGGAAAGGGACCCCGTGGGCGGCCTCACCACCGCGATCGTGGCGTGCGTCCCGTCCACCACCACGGACAACGACGGCGTGGAGGTACCGTTTTCGATTTTTGAACAAGACGTGATTGCCGTGTTGAGCGCGGATTACGGCGAAATCGACCCGATCGAGGACGTGTTCGTGCCCGACGAGCTGCTCAGCGAAACGGACCTGGACGAGCTGGTGAAGGCACGAACCCCCACGATCGTGTCAAGCACGGTTGACGAAAAAACAGGCGTGCACCAGCGCGTTTTATCCAACGGCATCCGGGTGAACTACAGGGTGACGAACAACGAACCGGGCAGCGCGTTTCTGCGTTTGGTCGTTCCGGGCGGGCGAACCGCGGAGAGCACTACCGCCGGCCCTGGCGGAATCGGCGCCGCCGCGGTGGGGTTCCGGACGCTACAGGAAGTCGGCGCCGTGGGGCCTTGGTCGCGGAAACAGGTGGAGCTGATCACCATGCAAAACCTGGTGATGTTCGAAGGTACGTGTTGCGCGTTTCCCAAATCCCGGACGACTGTTTTACCGAAGCTGGTGACTGTTGTCCATACATCGCGATATACAAGACTGACACTTTCTTTTCTTGGTATCAGTGGAACCCGAAGCGGAGTACCTCTTTCTGGACGCCGCGTTCGCGGTGAAGGGCGGGTTGCGGACGACCCTCGAAATCATTCACCTGCTCACCTCACAGCCGGTGTGGGACGCGAACGCGCTGGAGCGCGTGAAGGACATCTACCGCATGTTCGAGCTGAACACGCAGAGAAACCTGGAGTTGCTAACACACGACGCGGTGAACCACGCCGTGTTTGGGGACCGGCGCCTGATGGACCCAAACCGATCAGAGCTCAGCGCTTTGACCATCGACGGCGTGAAAGACGCGGTGACGCACCAGCTAAGGGCGGGGCCGCTTGAGGTAAACATCGCAGGGGACGTGGACCCTACGGAGTTGGACTTGCTGATTGTCCGGTATCTAGGCACCGCCACGCCAGGTGGCGCGACGCACCCGGAGAATGACACCAACCCGCTGGAGTTGCTTCCTTTGACGCTGCGGAATGTGGACCCAGGCGACGCAGCGACGCGACAGCAGCGCGTGTACCTGCGGGACTCCGACGAACGCGCGTGCGCTGTTTTAGCCGGGCCGGGACCGAAAATGTGGGCGCCCATGTTCAACCCGACGTTACCCGAAATTTCGTCCGTAAAACCCGAAGATGTGGACGGTAACGGAACTGTCGCGCAAACCATGGCTGAGCAACTCGGGTACCACCCCTTGGACCAGGTGAACCAACAAGCGCACGTCGCCGGTAACCCGTTCGCGGCGCAGAGCGCGCGGCGCGCGAACCCGCTGGCTACTTTCGTGGCTGGGATGTTGTTGACTGAAGTCATCGGGGGCCGTTTGTTCACCACGGTCCGGGACGCCCTCGGCCTCACCTACGACTGCAACTTCCAGCTCGCCTTCGGGTTACAGAACGCGGACTCCACCACCTACAGGCTGGTGGTCACGTCGACGCCTGCGAAAATAGACGACGCCCTGAACGCGGCGCTGCGCGTGCTCCGGGGGTTCAAGCAGCAGCGCGTGACGCAAAGGGAGGTGGAGCGTGCGAGAATGACACTACTAACCAGGCACGAAACCGAGCTGAAAACAAACGCGTACTGGGTGGACCTGATGCAGTACACCGCGCTTGGCGACACGTTGGCGCCCGCGAAGGAAGTGAGCTGCATCAGCGATTTGCCCGCGATGTACGAAGCCTCAACTGTTGAGGACCTGTACGAGGTGTACCAAGCCCTGGGTTTGGGGGACGGCGAGGTGTTCACGTGCGTCACGGTGGCTGGGAAAGAAGACCCGGCGCTCGCCAAGCCGGTGGTCGCCGCGGCCTTGCCCGCTGAAAGCGACGCCGGGATGCGCGCCGCGGCGGCAGCGGCGGCGTCCCTGGGCATGGCCATGACCGGCGGGATGGCCATCGCGGAGGCACTTAAAAAGATGGGCGGAGGCGGGCCGGCGGCGGCGGCGGCGGATTCCGGGATTGACGTCAAGTAAACGCAGAGACGCTGACGTTTTTTTACAACACAATAATGCATTCTTTCAACACGTATCCGATATCGGACGCTGACAGTCTGACGGTGACAAAGACACCGATAGCAAGACGACACACGACTTCTTACAATCTTAAACCTTTCATCTTCTACCTTGAGGTACACTTTTCTTCTCACGCGACCGGTTCCACCGCGTCGTCTTCGTCGCAGCTGATATCGAAACTTCCGTCCGGTTGCGTTTCCAGCGCGCACTCCTCGTGCTTCGGGTTCGCGGCGACGGTTTTGCACTGAATCGCCCCGCCCGGTTGTTCGCAGCAGTACACGTCCACGCCGTTTTCGTCGGTGTCGGACCACCCCACTAAGCAAGGCTCGATCGACGCGTCCGCGTCGACCAGCTCCATCTTCGGCGTCGCTGGTTTTTCCTTGGCCAACTTCATTTTCGGCGCGGCTTTATCCTCGCCCGCGTAGCGCACGATCGTGGCGAACTTCGCGGAACGCCGCGGCTGCCTGAACTGCACCAGCGCGAGGGAGGACAAGGAATTTTGACTCAGCAAAGAAACATTCATCTTTTTTATCGGACGTCGTATTTTCTCCACCGAAACGACGGAGCTACGCGAACGCGCGGTCCGAGGAACGACGCGTGTGGAGCGAGGACGCGTGTGGCACTCTGAAGAGCGCGAAACTCGGGTTTCCGGCGGTGAGCGGAGACGGCGAGGGGAAGTGTGGCGTCCGCGAGCGCGGGGCTCAAATATCTTAAAAACTTCCCGAAAAAGCGCGTTTTGCCTCGTCATCGTTCCAAGGGAATCGATTTTTTTTGCCTCTCTGGGTCTCCTGCTTGAGTTAACTCTTGAGTTAAGTGCCTCCCGGGCCAAGTCGGAGCGGACACCGTACAGCCGTGTACAGCTAGCTGTACGGTCAGACGGTTACAAATCGACTATGGTAAGTGAGTGTTAACGATTGGAGTGACGAAATCACTAGTCTTGATCATCTTCCCGCGAAATTGTGGCACCGTGCCAACCTTCCTCCAACCCGATCAGTCCCCCTCACTCCGCTCCTCGTCGGTACTTCCGCGGACCCCCGCGTTGCGTGTACCGCGAGGCTCCACCGTCCGGAGCCTTGGACCGCTGATCGCTTGTCCCTCCGTCGACGCGAGGAGGAGAGACATTCAAAAAAAGTAAAGGAGACATCCAAGAATCACGTCGTGGTGAAACGTCGTTTTCCACCCGTGCCGATGTCCGCGAGCGTCCCCGGTGCCATGCTCGGCGTCACCGCCACTAAGAGCGTGCCAGGCACCGGCCGAGGCTCGGCGAGGCGCACTTGTTCCGTGCGGACTCGCCTAACTCCGACTTCCCAAGTCGCTGCCTTCGGTGCGATCGGTACCGCCACCACCAAAACTGGCGCGCGTTTCGGTCACCACCCCAAATTCCACCGTCCTCACCTCGCGTTCACCGCGCGCCGTTTCATCCGCCCCGCCGCGGCAAAAGCCGAGGATTTACCGGTATCATTTTTGGACGATGAACAGTGGAACGACGTGGTGGCGAATGCCAACGCGAGTGAGGGCGGCGACGACGAGGACGGCGCCGCGATGGCGTCCAATTCCGATTACGCAGCAGGAGAATCAAACCTGGAATACGATCGTTCCTTCGCGGTTTGGATATGCATGGCGGTGAGCGCGGTTGTGTACTCCGTACCCTTCGGTTTCGTGCGGTGGAACCTTTCGTCCCTGGCGCCGCTGGTGTGGTGGCAACTGGGTTTAAGCACGGCGGTTGGAACCGCGATGGCGATGCCTTTAATCGCCGCCATCACGAAACCGGCGGCGACGCACGACGTAAACTTTCCAATCTTCGCGCGCGCTTCTTTCGGCGTCCGAGGTACGTGTTGGGCCTTTCCCAAATCCCGGACGACTGTGTTCCCAATACAAGACTGACACTTTCTTTCATTTATCGTAAGGCGCGCTGTTCGCGGATTTGGGCCGAGGTACCCTCGGGCTTTTCCTGTTCACCCTGATTACCCTGGTGGGCGGCGAAGCCCTGGTGTCCCTGCTAAGCGCGATTTGCCACGACGGAATCGCGTTTGACGGCATCATCGCGAACCCGAGCACGTTCTTAGGCGGCGTGGAGCGCGCCGTCGCGTACTTGGCGTTCTGGTCAGCGCAACTGTTACTAGCCTTACTCGGACCGGACAAACGGCTGATGGTATGCGCACGAGCCGCGGCGATATCGGTGTTTACCTTGGCATTCAAAACTGTCGTCGACGGCATCCACGAAGCGAACGCCCTGGGTGCGACGTCGCCCACGCCGATACCGCCGGTGGAGTTCTGGGCGCACGCCGTCCTAACCGCCGGGGTGTGGTTCACGCTGAGCGCGATGCTTCCGGATTACGCGCGAAGGGCGGTGAATGTCAAGTCGTTTCTCAAAGCACAGGCGGTGTGGCTACCCGTGCTCGCCGGGTGCGCCGCGGTCGCGGCGTCGGGAGTCGCGACATCGCCCGCCGTGCTTTGCTTGCCGGTAGTCCTCGTGGCGTGTCTGGTCACCAACGCAATCGCCGCGAGCGTCGGACCGGTGGCGTCCATCCGGGCCATCAAACCGATGTCCGGGAAGTCCGCGTCGCTCGTGCTCGCGTTAGTCGCGCTAATAGCGGCGCCCATCGGCCTGACGTGGCAGCAAGTCATCGCGTCCGCGTCCTGGGTGATCGGGATTGGGAGTTTGTTGGTGGCGCCCGCGATCGGCGTGATGCTGGCCGATTTCTGGGTCACGCAGAAACGAAGTATTCAAAAGGAAGACCTGTGCAAAGGAGCGGGTCAAACCAAAGAGACCTCCTTTCAAACGAACACAACGCACCCTACCTTGCAAGAAAAGCGAGGAGACAAGTACTGGTACCGAAACGGGGTTCATGTGCGCGCCATAGTGTGTGCGCTCGTCGGCGCGTCGCCGAATTTGATATCCCTGTTTGGCAATTTGGCCGCCGTGCTGCGGAGTACCGGGGAGACGCGGTTGGATTTGTACGTGGTGAATTCGGAGTACTCGTCGTTACTCGGCGCGCTGCTCGCGGGAGGGGTTTACTTGCTTTCGTTTCAGTTGAACTGGTTGAAACCGTACTTCATAAAGTTCCTTATTTTCGTAGTGCAGGTACGTATCGTATCGGGCCTTTCCCAAATCCAGGCACACTGTGGAGGCCGTGCAAGACGTTAACCATTTTTCGTTCACAATCGCAGCTTCCATCAAAAGTCACGGACTTTGGAACGACGCGCGTGCAGAAACGCCTCGGGTTGGCGAACGCGAAACGCTACGCCGCGAACGGTGTCGGAAACGCGGAGGAGTGGATCACCGAGTTTCGACGGAAACAAGGCCTCACCGCGAACCCGGCGACGGTCCGGGCGTTGCGGACCATTGGAACGGGAGACGTGGCGAAGGCGATGACGCTGTCTCAAAAGAAGCGCGCGAGCGACGCGCAACGCGCGATGGAAATCGCGATGAACAAGCCTGAGGTCGTGGCGGCGCGCGCGGCGGTTGCGGCTGCGAAGAAAGCCGCTGAGCAAGCGGTTTTGAAGTTCGAAGAGGCGCAGATGATGCCTGACGGCGCGAAGCGAGACGCCGCGGTCACAAAGGCTGAGCAGTTAGTCACGGAAAAGTTCACGTTGAAAGTCACGGCGGAGATGGCGTACGAAACCGCCGTGTTCAAGTACACCAAAACCATCGTCACCACAACGTACACGAAAGCTGTCCAAAACGCCACCACCACGAAAACCTCGGCTGCCGCGCTTGTCGAGGCCTCCCAGTCCATGGATGCGGTGACCAAGCGCACGGATGGCGCGCGTTTGGAGCGCCGGCGCGAGCGCGCGGCGCTGGAGACGGAAAAGGCCAAGCT
>Ga0302125_10000473_pt1 | contig 22121 bp, 15 predicted proteins | sample CB4_surface_MG_FD_203111 | JGI IMG/M metagenome (GOLD analysis project Ga0302125, IMG submission 203111) | Marine microbial communities from Western Arctic Ocean, Canada - CB4_surface | ecosystem: Environmental > Aquatic > Marine > Oceanic | place: Canada: Western Arctic Ocean | collected... | reverse complement strand
TTAAAGATTGCCCTGTGCATATAACCGGCCCAATCAACATCATTGCATACGAGGATAGTATCCACCCATGAGTGTCAGCACCGGTCTCAAACTGGGCTGGGTGCTACTAGTGCCAGTTGTATCCACCATTGCACTGGTTACACACGTTGAACACACGCAGCTGTGCGGGGGGTCAATGTACATCGGCGCCCCGCCCGACGATGGACCATTTATCGCCCGCGACACCAATCTAGAACTGGCGACGTGCTTTTTGGTGCTGCTAATTGCAACCATCTTGGCAGCAGCCGGCACGGGAACCGATGGACCGTCGCTGGCGCTCGCCACCATCAACTGGATCGCAGGCGCAGCAGCACTCTCGTCCCTTGCACACGAAGCGTGCGCAGACATCAAACGAGGACCTGCATTCTGGTGCATCCACGCCGTCTTGGTTCTTTCAAACTGGCAACTGGCACTAACCACAAACTCAAAAAAAAATAAATAACAACCCACAAGCAAATAGACCCCGAGCCACAGCCAATTTAATAGGCGTTGTTACAACTATCTCCAGCTACGGCCAATGATGAGTTGTACTGCGCACCAAGCACATGGCGTTCGCTAAAGAAACGCTGACAGCGGCGCAATATTCCCTGGGGGCATGCACAGCAAGTCTGTAAAAGGCATGTGCCCAAACTATCGCCCGTTGCCGATAAGTCCCAATAATAATAATGGATAACCATTGCCACAACGGGGAGTAGTGGGCCTCCCCCACCACTAGCGTAAACCCGGAGGCCATTTTTTATGAGATTTTATAAAATACAATCAATCGCACCAACTCCGTTCCAACACAGCAGCAGCATCATTACATTAATACAACATCAGCAAACGAATAACGCAAGTGGCCCATTACATCATCTTTATCGCCCTCAACGTCCTCATCGTCCTCGCTGCTACTAGTGCTAACAGTTGTGGCGGGGGTCCGCTGGGGTTTGAAAGCCGCGGAAGACCCTTCTTGGCCGGGATTTGCCGCAGCGGATTGAACGCGCGCCCTTTCATTACGGTAATGTACATCCCTTCTAATTTGTTTCTCGGCGACCTCGGCTTCATACGCGGCGCGCTCCTCGGCGGCTACTGCATGAATTCTTTCTTCTTCTGAGTTTTCGGGGTCATCATCATCGATTGCGCGTAGATTCCCAAACGGTTTCATCTTCTTCTTAGCGCGAGGTGTGGGAGCTCTTGAATCTGAAATTGAATCTGAATCTGAATCGGGCATGTCCGCGGGCGATGGATCAAAATACCGATACTTTGGCTCTCTTCCGCGGACATTAAATTTGCTGCTGCGTATCCTATTTGACTTGGAGCCGCCCCCACTAGGCTGTGGTGGTGCCGCCGCCGCCGCAGCGCCCCCGGGTGATGAAACAGTTGCCGCAGCGCTTGGAGTGCCACCCGGCGAGCCGTTCGACTGACGCTGATGGCGCTTCTGCTTTTTTTGCGCAGGGGGAGCAGCGCCACCGGGCTGCGGTGAAAATTGTGTTTTCTTTTGTTGCTTCGCCAAGTAATCATCAATTTCTTCTTCTGTTGGGCTGCGGCCACGTGCTTCTTTTAATTTTTTTATCGCTCGGGTCCTTCTGTCGCCCATGTACTCGTTAATTTCATTGTCTGTTGGGTTGCGGCCGTTGCGTTTTCTTAGTTTTCTGATTGCTCTGAGTCGAAGCCGATCAGTAATAGTATTGTGTTGTGCCAAAGCACTGGGCTTTAGCCCTGGCTCAATTTTTACAGTAACATTATTATAGGGCGGCGCTGCACCGCCGCTGGGTGCAGCAGCCCGGGGGGGGGGTGCAGCAGCCCCGGGGGAGGGTGCAGCAGCCCCGGGGGGGGGTGCAGCAGCCCCGGGGGGGGATGAATCCGGCGAAGAATCATGAACAACTGTAGCAGTTTTTTCGATATGCGCGTCCTTTTGTTTTTGTATCTCCTCGGCACTGACTTTTCCAGTAAAATGAATTTCGTCGTCACTATGAACGCTGACATCAACGAATTTTGGCACCGCGGCAGCGGCAACGCCCCGTGCTGCGGTAGCCTCGGCGGCCGCACGGGCCCAGCCAGGGTCGACGCCAAGCGCGCGACGACGCGGGCGAACAGAACCGCCCCCGCCGAGATTCTGTGCCGGTCGATCCCCGCGGCACTGTTCGCACGTTAGTGCTGCAGCAGAGTTTAAATATGTGCACATTGCGCAGGCCCACTTACCGGCGGCACCAAATTTGGGGTTTTTTTTCCGACCGGCACTTTGTTTCCGTTTGGTATTATTAGCACTGCCGCCACCGGAATGCGATGGCGGCGGTACCGCCCCCGGACCACCCCAACCTGGGGTACGATGTCTCCATTCATCGGCAACATAGGCAGCACCGGCCGCTGCCGATAAAAGACCAGGATCACCATCACCCGCCTCCCACGGACGGACAATATCCTCAGTAAACGTTGTTTGATTATATATATCGATGTATTGTAACCGCATTTTCCCTGTTGCCTCGTTTAAAACAAATTCAGGGCGAGAAGAGCGCAACACATTGTGAATGGTGGCATATACAGTACGTTCGGCGCCATCGCCCACTTCTATATACACCGTCCCTGCGTTTTTGTCGGGGCTGATGGTCGACGCGGCCATTCGGCTCACTTCATATCTTTTGTTGTCATCACCATTAAACCATCTCATGACTGTAGCGGATGCGCACAATGCTGTGCGCATTTTGGGGCACTTGCGCATATATAATAATATTGCAAACAGCAACCACGCAATGTAACGTCGTCATCAGCCCGGTAACCCTGGTAGCAATATTTATCATACGTGTGTACCGCCACCGGGGGGGGGGGTCACATCTCCACCGGCCAGGGTCGGTGCCAGCCGCAGACGGCAATGAACACTTTGGTAGTCGCTGGACAAGTCTATGACGTCGACGGCGCACCAGCCGCCGCCACTAGCGTTCAACAAATCGCAGGCGGCGACGGGTGCGGCCACTTTATCACATACGGGTATTTTTGCCGGCGGGGTGAAACAGAAAAGGTGCAATGGGCCAAAGAAATCACCGACAAGGAGCCAATGCCACACCGGCCAGATCTGCGGATGGCTATCACATCAACGGGCGCAGTCAAAATTTCCCCAGTGACGACAACCCACCCGCTCTCACCAACGGAACCATTTTGGACAGCGGCCCAAAAACATCATACCTCGCAGCAGCTGGAAGATTTCCTTCGCGGGGGCAACCTCGGCAGTCTCCTTCGCGGGCACCCCCGTCGCACGCATTCTGCGCAACTGGTGTACGACTGGGCAACGTTATTGTTTAACGAAACACTGCCACCGGTAATCAGCACTCCATCCGACAGCGAAATATGGATGGCACTGAACAACTACTCGCGCCAGACCAAACAGCTAATCATGTGGTGGGTTCGGCGGGCGGCGATGGAGAGAGTTAAGATTATTGTGCCAATGGGCACTGCCCAGATTCAGGACGGCCATTCTATTTTTATCACAGGGCCCCAAACGGCGAAAGCGCCTCGCGGCACACGGCGCTCCGTCATGCCAGTCGCAGTCCAGACGGGCAGCCGCCCGGGGATCCAAGGCACCGAATGGCGATACTCGGACATTGCAGACATGGCATTTCGTCGGTTTGAAGAACAGCTAATCCCCGAATGCCGAACCGCGGGCACCAGTGCAAACTACGATTCCCCGGCACTTGCGTTTGGCCCGTTGGACGACATTGAATGGACGCCGTTTCAAGAAGGACAGGGAAACAAGAAATTGCTCGATTCTAAGCTGTGGGTCACCGGCGACGCAATTGTAACCATACCAAACAGCCCAAGGCCGTATATCAAAGCTACTGGGCAACCAGCGCCCATCAATTCCGAGCTAACTAAGCACGTCGACACTGTCTTCGCGGCAATGATCAAACAAATGCCCGGGCCGCTCAAGTCGGAGCTAATTGCCAAAATAAACGACATCCACATCACCGCTGGCCGAGCGATACAGGACGCTAGAAGGGCACTTTTGGACAACATGAACACGTGCCCAGAGTTTGACGATCTATTTGAGACACCCGCCGAAGCGCGCAACGCCTTTTACGGAGACGGCCTTCGAGAGGCAGTTGGCAATTACATGAAGTTTTGCCCCAAACGGATTGACTAATTGTATATTAATAAAAACATGGTGCAATCAATGCCGCCGCAAAGTTGCCAACAATCAAGCCGAAGTAAACTGCAGCAGCAGACCAACATCGGCAGCGGGCGGTGGCCGCGGATTCGCAGCCGTGGTGGGGTGACTTGTCGGAACGCTCGGCAGGGCAAGTGCAGTTGCAGCGGGTGGCGCGGCAACAGCGGGTGGCGCCGCGTTGCCAGCAACAGGCGGGTTTAGCTCCAGCTCTAGCGCAGCAAGCAAATCGTCGTCCGTCTCGTGCGTTTCATCCGACGCAAACGTAGAAAACGCATCCTGCGTAAGCTGCACCCCGCCAATAAGATCCTGGACGTCATCCATTGCCGCGTTTAGCAGATCTGCGTCCAACGGCTTGGCGGCCAACGCATCCCGGGTTGACTCAACCGCTCGGGCGCTGGCGGTGTGCACTGCAGAAAGCTCGAGCGCCTGCCGCTGCGCCGTAGACGAATTTATGACGGCTTCAATGTGCGACACTTGCGCCTCGCAGCTCGCCGCGCGCCGCATATACTGGATTGCACCGCGGCGATTGCCCCCTTGCAGGCTTGTCCGGGCGCGCGTGCGGTACGCATCCGCCATATCAGACTGCATCACTGCCACTTGCTCCTGCGCCACAATTTGAACGTCTATCTGGCCCATTGCCGCCGCAAGTTTTTCCTCGCGGGTCGAAGGGCCCCTTGCTTTGAATAAAGACGACCACATGGCACCTATTGCAATTGCGCATTTTGCGCTTATGTAGCCGCAATAGCGCAAAGCACCGCGCGCATACTTAGATCGTAACAGTATATCCGTGTACTTAAATATTAAAATGTAACATACAGCACATCCTGCGGGTGCCACCATGGAGATAGACTGGGCCGTCGCAGATGTCCTCGCCCCTGGGGAGGATATCATGCTGGTAGACCCAAATGAAATGGAACAAAGAGCACTAGCAAAACAAGCAAGATTAAACGACGATATCGAACGCATTCGAGGTTTAAAACAAACGTCAGGCCCCAATTCACGCGAAACGAATCAAGCAATAAGGGAGTTGGCCCCACAGATACGCGCCCGCCTTGGGAACCTTATTAGGTTTCAGGACATTGCAGATGTGTTTGGCAATGTTGAAGACATTGTAACCATAGCGTTGAAGCTAAACCCCCACAATCTAAACTTTGCGTCACACGATATGCGAGACAACCCCGACATTGTCCACCTGGCGGTGCAACAAACTGCGTATGCGTTTCAGTATGCAGGGTTTCCCCTAAAAAATGACCCGGTGTTTATTATGCACATGATGGTGCTGGTTGGTGCTGGCAGCGTGGACGTTATCCTTGGGGCTAGTTCGGACGAAATGCGCCGCGATGTGAGCGTTGCGCGCGCGGCGTTGTCTCTTGCACATGCAAACTCTGTGGTGGACGTTGTCAGAGTGTTGCGGGACACTGTCATATGGATGGATGTAACCCCACCACAAGTGGAACCTATAAGTATGTCGACAATGCGCTTCGGACATGGCCGGGTCTGGACTAATAACCCAGAACATCCGTTGAATGATGTTACGTTTTGCAGTCGCAACATATTTCAAGTTGTTGCGATTGTTGATTTGCCAGAAATGTATAATGCGATGCCGGATCACGTTCGGAATAACCCGGAGCTGATTATGGAAATTTTGGAAGCAGACATACACATGTTCGACCAGCTAAAGGACACGGTTCGAGATGACCCCGACATTGTAATACCCATGTTAATCGAAGCAGTTGATAACGGACTCGACAGCGACAACGACTTTATGCAACTGTGGCAGCACGTGGGCGATATCAAACAGAATAACGAAAACGTTATCGTGGCAGCTGTGCGGAGATGCGGGTACGCGCTAGTGTATGCAGCCGACGAGTTTTGGGGGAACCCGGCCATTGTAAGCAGTGCACTCAACAACATCGCCCCAATGTTTAATTGTATTGGGTTAATTATCGGTGCTCCTACGCAGGCCGAACAAGATTATTTCAACAGAATTCTTGCCGATGGTAGGTTAGCCATGACCATAAACGATGTCAATGTCGCAAAGGCGCTAGTGGCACTTGATGCAGGAAAGTTGGAAGACATGAACGAAGCAAATCGCGACAACCCGGATATCGTCTCAACGGCAATATTTGCAAACCCCAGCGCAATGCAACACGCGAGCAACCGGCTGCGTTCTAGCAAAGACTTTATCCTGCATCTGCTGCGCAATTTCAATGTAACCCCCGAGACCGAACATTATTATGCTTATCCAATAATGATGGTATACGTTTCCTACGATCTACAGTACGACAAAGAGATTCAGCGCGAACTTGCAAAATTGATGTACCTCCATGATTCTTACAACCCGCTAACAGAATCCATTATACTCGAAGTTGTAAAGGCTGCAATCACCCGAACATTGGCACATCGGGGGCAAGAAACTTATGATCGGCCATACCGTTTTCTTAGAACTGATATCCCGTTACGAGAAAACAGCCTCGACGATAACAGTCTCATTGTGTGGATGACACTGGAAACAGACCGGGCCGACACAATTTTCGCAACCGCATCCAACCGTATCAAAAACGACGCATTTATTGTAGGTCGCTTTATGCATGTGACCCAACTCCGCACGCTAAACCCTTCACACGCATCAGCACGGTTGGTCGCAGCCCCGAAAATTGCAGAACAAACGTACAGACAAATGGTTGAAAACGGGACCGTCGCCCAGATCGACACAGACATCGGTCGCCTAATGAATCTTAGACCCGAATACGCCGATGCGGTCTTTCGGCGACTTCGCGAATGGGACGAGCTAAGTACCGAAATAGATACACACGGAAAAGCGCGCACCGACCTAACATGGTGGGAAAAGCTAAACATTGCACTTATGCACGTTCCACACCATACGATGGACCCCCCCACGTTATTTCCGGGCCCCCGGGAGCCAGAGCCAAGGCCAGAGCGGGTGCTCGGGCTGGCAACAATGGCAAACGAAAAAATATACAAAACAATGGAAAACTGGCACGAAAATGTAAAAGTCGACGGCGGAAATGTGGAATACGTGCACAATAAAACAAACCGAGTTGTCAATTCACTTCAAGATGCCCTCGACGATCCCGACGGCACGGGAGAATACGAGTACGACGACGAGGGGGACATTGTGCGCCGCTCAGGAGTGGCACAGTTCACTACCCCGAGACCTCGCCAACGTCACAAAACCCATCTGTATGAACCCCAGCCGGTGGTTATGGGCGTTGTCGCAAATGCTGTTCCAGTACCGCCAAACGCAGACGCAAACGCACAATGGGTTGCATCAAATGTCCCGCCAACGGATGCTGACTCTACAGGACAACGAGTTCAGATTGTCAATTTGCAAGCAGAGGGGGACATTACAGCTGCGTTAAACGGACGTTTCGGGACAGTCGTCGGTCTTCCGCGTGCCGACGGAACACTGAAAATTTTGCTCGACACTCCAACAGCAGAAATGAAAACAGCGGCAGAACTAAAAGGCAGACTCGCCGCAAAGGCAGAAGTACTTAACTTTGTAAAGGCCATTCCAAAAGAGCAAACAGATGCCGAGAAAAAGGCCACCGAAGTTATGGCGACAAAACTAAGGCACGCGTACTACAAATGGTCTAATACTGCACCATTCGAACGCCCCACCATCGACGTAACGGAATATATACCACAGGAAAACTTGCGATACATTTACCGGCCAGACGTGCCAGAAACGTTATCACACCGCGAAGTTCTGTCCGAACTGTCCCGGGGGGGGGCGGCGTTTCGAGCTAGCTTTTGTGATGTGGCCACACTATAGCTGCAGCAATACTGGCAAAAAGAGTACGGACTGGATCTATGCACCCCCTCCCCCCCGTCTAGTATATCCGCGTGGCTGTAGCAGCAACCCTAATGGAGGGGTTTCCGCCTGGCGCCGATGCCTATTCGGCACACGGCACCTATGACTTTTTAGATCAAGATGACCCGCAGAGCGGCGGTGCTGCTATTCCGCCCGAGTTTGTAGGTGACTTGCAGATCGATTCCCATTTTGAAAACTTAATAGACGAGGCCATTGGCGGCGGCAACGCGGGGCCATTCGATGAATCTTTTACCGCACCGGCCGAAGAAGTACCAACTCCTGTTGCCGCAGCACCCGTGCCGGCCGAAGAAGTACCAACCCCAAAGGCGCAAGAACAAATAAAAATATGTTCTGTAGCTGGCTGCCAGAGCGCTGCGAAGGGCGCGACCGGCCTCTGCATCCGGCACGGCGGCGGGCGGCGGTGTGTTGAAGATGGCTGCAAAAGTAGTGCGAAGGGCGCGACCGGCCTCTGCATCCGGCACGGCGGCGGGCGGCGGTGTACTGAGGATGGCTGCAAGAGCGGCGCGCAAGGCGCGACCGACCGCTGCTCCCGACACGGCGGCGGGCGGCGGTGTGCTGAAGATGGCTGCGAAAGCCGTTCACGGGGCGCGGCCAACTTCTGCGTCCGGCACGGCGGCCCGCGCAATGTGCGAAAGCCGAAAAGAATATGTACTGCAGCTGGCTGCCAGACTGCTGCGGAAGGCAGTACCGAGTTTTGCAAGCGGCACGGCGGCGGGGGGCGGTGTACTGTGGAAGGCTGCAAAAGCAGTGCGCGGGGCGCGTCCGGCCTCTGCAAGCGACACGGCGGCGGGCGGCGGTGTACTGCGGAAGGCTGCCAGACTGCTGCGCAAGGCAGTACCGGCCTCTGCATCCGGCACGGCGGCGGGCGGCGGTGTACTGCGGAAGGCTGCCAGGCTGCTGCGCAAGGCGCAAAGGGCGCGTCCGGCTTGTGCGGCCGGCACGCCACTCTCAAACGCAAAGCTGATGATGCATTGACTGCAGCGTTTATGGATCTTGCTCTGTAATAAAAAAGATGCCACGCGCGGCGCCGGGCGCTAGTTAGTCATACACAAAATCGGGGTGGTCTTTGGATCTTGCTGTTGCTGCCGATGCAACGACTGCGGCGCCCACAATCACCCCGATGAGATCAAACACGCCGTAGACCGCGTCCGGGTTGTAGCCCCATGTGCGGATGGCCTGATCCTGCGCGGCAACGCCGGCGATGCCGGCTGCCAGCGCTGTGTATGCAGCCGCAAGAGCGCGGATCATACAGATCATGCGCACGACCCGACGCAACTATATATACGGCACGCCCATGTCACGTTATAATAAAATATTGTAATGGCGTTTTCCGCGCAATGGGTGATGATTGTAGCAGCGGCAAGCGCAAACGTTTTTGGCGCCGCCTGGGGACGCCCCGCGGTGTTTGATGTCGCAGCGCCAGTAGACGAATCAGTCTGCACGCTCACCGCCCCCGCCCCCCACCACGACCCGACGGCTATCTGCTGCGACGCCTGCATGCACCCGTACTTGCTCACCACAACACGCACCAAACAAATTGTCGTCACCGCCGCCGGATTCCAATACTGGTTCGCACAATACTCAAACTGGGTAGCCAGCGCCGATGATCCTACAGCGGAAGAGCGCTTTGAGCTAGAATCCATCACTCGCGAACCCAAGTTGAACGAACAGGCAGCGGGAGAGCCCAAACCACCGTGGGGGGGGGGGCCCCCCCCCGCGTGGCCCACAAATGGCACAGTGGGAGAGCCCGAGATTCACCGGCCGGGAATTTATGTCGATCGGCAGGCGCTTTTTGAGTGGGCAGCCGGCGCCAATGATGATACCACAACTTCATCGCAAAGTGGATCCAATGAGCTAGAGCCCGACACCGCGGAAAATCATATTGCCGCCGCCGCCGCCGGTGAATCCTCTGAAAATTCTACCACAACATCATCGCCAGACCCGCTCGACCCGCTCGACCCGCTCGACCCGCCCCCAAATTGGCACAACACCGCGGCGAGAATCCGCCGCGATCTCCTTATCCAGAAGCAAATATTCGCCGAAATTGAAACGTACATTAAAGAGTCGACCGTGGAAACCAACGAAATCTGCGGACGCTGCATCACCCGGGACGAGTGCGCCGACATGCACGGCCGCGTCGAGATCTGGCACCACCGCTGCATCGCGCCTTATTAGCGCAGCACCACCAGCAACGTTGTGCAACAATCGCCACCGCCGGTGCGGTGCAACCCAAACAGTTTTTCACCGCCGGCGCAACCGCCACCGCAACTCGGGGTTTCAGCAGCGGCCGCGCCGGCGGCATGATGACAGTACAGTTTGCGCCGGCGCTCATCAAAGGCGGCGGCCGCTGCTGCGACTGCGCCCACCCAGGCGGGCTGCTGCTGCCGTGCAATCACCGGCTGTGCTCGTACTGCGCAGTAAGCATGACACTTAAGCGAAAACACAGCTGTGGCGCCAGCACCTCGATCGTATGCCCCGTGTGCGACGCAGTCACGCTTGCGGCCATTTTTATTACACATACAGCCAATTGATTGCACAGCGCCCGCTGCGCCACCAAACAAGGGCAACCCGCCGGCGCAATCGTGCTTTGGTGTACGTTTTAACATGTATGCATACATGAATCCATAAAAGATGCAGAGGCATTCTGGATGTGGCGCAAGCGGTAGATATTGTAAACACTGCGAAGTGTACTCTCGTCGAAATCGTCAAGCCGCCCGGGGTAGTTTTTTGCGGCAATTGCCGAAAACAGCGAGGCTTGGTCGTCGTACTGTTCAGTAGCCGAAATGTTTGCTTTGACCCATTCATTCAAACGCGCATAGTCCGACGGAAGAGCAGACGCAACCGATTCCTCATCGCTGCTGTCGTCGCTGCTCACTTCAATGGTAACAGGTGCCACAACGTCGCTGTCGTCGCTACTCACGTCAATAACACGATGATCAACGGCCCTGGCGACAGCGTCGGCACCAAGCGGCTCAAAATCACGCGCAAGCGCAGTGGTTACTTCGGCGTCCGAAAAGGGCACCGCGCCATCCTGTCTTGTCATACGGCGCCAGTGGGCGCGGCGGTATTCTATATGGGCGGCTTGGTCCGGCTCGCTCAGCGCGTTCCACGCGCTCTTGACAGATGCTTTGTTGTGCCCACTTTCAACTAATTCGTACGCGCTCATACGCCCATTGGGGGGATGAAAAACGTCGGCCATTGCATAAACCTCTCCAAAATCCCCCGCGACCGATTATAGCTTCTGTGCCATTAATAACACTGTCGTTGCAACACGTAGGGCTGTCGCGCTTGAAGGATTGAATACTCTACCACCTCGCATATTTGCCGCATCATTAAACGGAGCGATGTCGTAGCGTTTATTTGTCATTAATATGTCTCGCTTGGCATAATCTGAATCAATGAGTGTGTGTGTCGCGTATGTGCCACATACCACACCTCTGGCTCTTCACTGCGATCGATTTCATCAACAAGCACTACATGCCGATGCTCAGTCCCTTTTGCACGATGCACGGTAGACACTGTTAGACCGCCGCCCCCAAACGGGCCGTCGTGCGCTTTCAAAAACGCAATAGCATCTTTACGGTCCGGTGGCGTTAGCGTTGCTGCCCACCGTTGCAACGGACTTTTACCGCGGGTATTGCACCGCTCAAGTTCGCCCGCAATCTTTTTACCGCCAATGACGGTAACACGAAAGCCGGTGTTGGCAAGTTGCCGCGCCACCGCATACACGCGCTCGTTCGATCGGGCAATCACACACGTGGCTGCTCGTATGCACACAAGCGAAAGCGCTGATGCTGGGCACTGTAGCCAGCCACCGCGCCGCGTCATTGGTGGTGCTGTGCACTGAATGCCAATAGAGCACATATATCGCACAATCGATAACGGGGAACGAAATGTTTGATGCAGTGCCACCACCGCCTGGTCACGCGCCGCTTGCTCCGGGTGGGTAATTTCGCATTCGCAATCAAGTTGGTTCCGGAATGCATAAATCTTTTGATTGCTGTCCCCGACAAGCGTTGTCGGTGTCGGGGAGTTGGCGATGATCCGAAGCGCCTGCGGTGTCATGTCTTGGTACTCGTCCACAAACAGGTGATCGTACCCCGCCGCTATGTCAATCTTTCGAATCTCAACAATGTTCCGAGAGCGCGCAAATGAGTCAAGCCGAGTGCCTTTTTGAATACCGTACATGACGGCCGTGTGCTGGTCACACGGCTCTACCGTGCAATTTTGCAGCACCGCCGACGCAACAGCAGATATGCCCGAAGCGCCCTTCTTTTTAAACCACGGCATACACTTGGGGTACGCCGCTCTCACAATATCTTGGTCTGTCATGCCACCCCCGATTCCCGTAAACGAATGGCAAACGGAATCAAATGTCTTGACGATCAGGTTCGGGCCAGCGCGGGCGTTGGTCGCGTCCGAAAGGTCTTTGTTAAACGTCACAAGGAGCGCGCGTGTACAGTTCTTGGCCATTGCCAGGATCGTCGATGTTTTGCCGCTGCCCGCAGGTGCTTCCACAATGCCGCAGTACGGCTCAAACGCAAGCGAGTTGCGCGCGGCCTTGTCCTGGCACAGTAGTCTGGTCTGAAGCGTCACAAACTTCCATTGGGCTACAGCGGCACGAACCGCAGTTTCCGCCAGCAGCTTTCGGCGCCTCCACGCTGGCACAACTTGGCGGGCCCAGACCGCAATGGTGGCTGCAGCTGCGGCTGCCCGCCGTTTCTTGACTGCGATAACGGCACACCCATGACACCGCGTTTGACGACCATGCACCCACAGGCTCATGGGGAACTTGTGTGTGGCCAAGTTGATTGCGCTGACTTCAATGCATCCAAGGCGGCTCGACAACGCAAGATCGCGCCGCTTGCGCGGGCCGCACGGGTGGCTGTGAACAACTTCAATATCCGCATATGACTGGCTGCCACAAAACACGGAGACATCGATTTGGTACCCGCGGCCAAACACAGTGGCTCGGCACTCGATAACTGCAGAAAGGCCCGGCCGCCCCGAAAACACTGGGCGCGAACACCCGCAATCTGGGCAATTAGACACAATTGTGAACTCGGGGCTATCGACATGGCGAGCCACCCACTCCTTGGTCGACTTGTGCAGCATTGTTTCGCCGCCGCCGCCACACACGAACCCGCCAGCGGCAGCGTGTTGGAAATGGTGTGTTCGCTGCACGCCCTTGTGCACAACCAGTGGTTTGTCACACCCGTAGCAGCGGAACGGCCCGTCGGCCTTGCTACACGCAGATGGGAATTGCAGGTTGTCTCTGCCATCGCGCGCGCAGGGTATTTTAAGCATTGCCCGAGAGCAGTTGTGCGGGCTGGCCAACTGTCGCGTATGTGCCAAACAAACGCGCGCCATGCACGCGCAGCCGCATAACACCGTCAGCAGTGCCACGTGGTTATACCGCCCAACGTAGCAACCCGCCGCCCAAGTTGGCCGCAGTTTAGTTCTGCTGCACGGCGGCAGCATGCCATGTGGTATCGACACCGTTGTCCCGCAGGAAATATGGGCCGGTATTTTTACTTATATGGACGATAAAAGCATTCACGCAACAAGCCGAACATGCCGCACATTTCGGCACATTGTTTGCGCACATGTCAAACGGCCGCTCACAGTCGGCGACTCATACTTTGCAAAATTGATCAGCCACACAGCGACAATGGACCCCCAAAGGAGGGCACACATCATCAACGCATGGGCACAGAACATGTGGCGCATCAGTGCGCTGGTTTTGCCGACAACAATTAAACGCTGCAGATTCGCCCACGAGCCATGCGCCGGAAAAGCACACTTTAATACGCTCAGCGAAATGATCTACGCCCTCGCCGCGGCAAACAAACTGAAGACCACGGACCAACTTGCTCTCGGGCCGTGGGCGCACACGTGGGATAAACTGCGCGCACTGGCCCCAGGCGCACCGTGCGCCCAACACATATCAGTGTACGACATTGACGACGCCGACACGTGCTGCCACACAAATGGCGCAATTCTTCACCCAAATCAGCCCAACAACACGGATGGCACCAATCGCACCGACCCAGAAATTACTCCATTTTTGCGGGCCACATCAATCACCATCCAGTTCAGTAAAGGGAACTGCGCATCCATCCAAACAATGTGCAGACTGTTCCCAAACGCGCAACGGGTCGTTGTCCGCGGGCGCTTTCCACCAGACGCACACGGCCGCCACCCGCTCCGGGCATTGGCAACGCTGCGCCACATGACACATTTCGTAGTCGACCAGGACGACACCATGGATGGCAGAGCAACCCACATCGATCAGATAACACTGGGCGAAATCTTCCAAACAAATCGGCATCTCACACACCTGGAAGTCACCAACAGCCTTAAGCTGGCCGGGCTGCCAGGCGCACCCGGGCACCGGCCAGGTGACATGGCAGCAGCCGCCGCAACGGTGCCACCAGGGGCATTGGTATTCCGCACCCAGGTGCCGCTGGCAATTACACCAGCCACAAGTTTGCCAAGCACACTGACGCACTTTAACGTCGAAAACGCCGTTTTTTTAACCGACGAAGCCGTTGCAGTATTGTGCGCCCAGTGCACACAGATGGAAGCGATCAACTTGATTGGGTGCGTCTACCTGACGGATAACGCGCTCAAATATATCGGAAACTCGCTCGCAAAAACCCTCACAAAGCTGGCCGTTGGCAGCATCGACTTTACACCCGCCGGGATAAGCACCGGCATCGGACCATTAACCAACCTCAAACAGCTGGAATTCAACTTTGAAAAAGCCGACAACATGACCCATGCCTCGTTAACAAACCGCGTCGACTTTGATATCAAGTCCTTTATGCAAACCGCCACGTTTGCGCCCACACTCGAACACCTCACGCTTACAAGCATTGACGTGCAAACAATGTCAATGCTATCACTCGCACAAACGTGCCCTCGAATTCAACACATCGCATTGAAATACGTGGCCGTAAACATTCAACACACCTACGAATACACCACGCTTTGCTTAATGATCCAGCGCATGACAATGCTCAAACACATAGAGATTTTATTCGCAAACGAAACCCCAGCAACGGCGCGCCAGATGATCAACCATTACACAGCTACAAAGGGACACTGCAAACAAGCTCCCATCATCGTCTTTCCGTTGATGGGCATCACCGCGCAGCTGTAGGCTGCAAAAGTGGCACCGCCACAATGGCCGCCGCCACAATGGCCGCGACGTTTGCAGCCAGACCATGATAAAAAGAAAGGAGGGGTAATTGTAATGCGTACATTTTGGTATCACATTATAAGCGGATGGAGCGGTCGCCAATCAGCACACCATAAAATGACACGCATAGACGCCGCGATATCCAGAGCAATGGGCGCCCCAGTCGGCCAATCGCCCAACACCAACAACTCGGGCAAATTCGCACGGCCAGCAACCGCTGCCGCGCCACCAACCACTTTGAAAGGCAGCACAGGTACCCAAAAAAATAATTCACCAGCAACCAACCAATTCACTCCTAACAAAATAGCAGCACCAATAATCACACAAGCTGCCACACCAAAAGCGACAGCGCCCAAACGCTCAAGCGCACCCGCAAGTGCGTGGGATCGCGCACGCAAAATAAAAGATTACATCGTCGCATTTGCCCAAAATCCAGCCGCTATTACATTCTGGCTGGCAGTAGAATGGTCCGCAATCTTGCCGGTCTGGACGTTTATGGAACTCAGAAAGGACCCAAAAAACTCGGCACGGATCCTCTTGTTTGCTGTCCACGTCATGGCAATCGCAACATGCATCGCCGCACTTGCAGACACATCGGTTGACACAAACATCGGCATCATGGCCGGCAGCTTGCTGGGGGGGATATGGATCGTCTCAGCATCAACCAGCGCAAACCGCAAAGAATCCGACATGCTGGTCCAGTGCGCGCGCGCATTCTCAGTCGCAAGCTTTATCCTCGTCACCCCGCTGTGGTTTAACGCAACACCGTTTACCAAAATCGCAAGAATGGTCATTGTGGTGTGCCACGCCATCGCAGGCGCCATCATCACCGTCATCGCAATGAGCGCGCAGCAGCTCTGGGACGCGTGGAGCTGCTACTTGATCAGGCCAGTCCCACACGGAATGCTCGACCACGACAAGGGGCTCTGCACCGCGCCAGCGCCCGAAATCCAAAACTTTCCCACCATCGGCGGCGCCGTCACACCAGACGGAACAGTGCTCGAAATGTGGCGGAAAGAAATTCACGTCGTTGGGATCGCTGAAGCCGTCGCCGCCGCATTTTACACAGTCGCCATCTTTAAACGCGAAGACGCACCGCGGGCCGCCGCCGCCACCATCGACACAACAAACGCATACCACACCACCGCCCGCAAAGCCGCCGCACTAGACTAGACTAGACTAGACTACGCTGCACTACACTGCACAATGGTATCTAAAGTCGACACAACTGGATTAAAACGTGCTAATGCACATTGTTTGATTATAAAAGAACAAACAGCATTCGGCTAGCTGACTCGCTAGCGGCCGAGGTATCTATTATCGATGAGTGACGATGGGGCCCAGGCCAAGAAGCAGTCACGGATGACAGCTGTGAGTTTGGTTGCACCCCCCATTTCCGCAAACTACCCCAAGCGACTGCTCGGGCAGATAATGTTCTGCGCGCTTGCGCTAGCTAGCGGCCGACCACAACCAAACGTGACACGCCACAGAAAATGTCACAGGTACCCAAATCACCTATCAATTCACATGATTTTTCTGAAGAGCTTAAAAGGGTACAAGACCACGGGCTCGTGCTAAAATTGTTAAAACGTAAGGCACGAGCTTCTTACCCAGTTGTGATGGCGGCCGTGTCTTCCTACGGAGAGGTGTTGGAGTTTGCCAGCGATGCGCTCCAAGACAACGACGATATTGTGATGACGGCGGTAACGAACGACCCATACGCGCTCGAGTTTGCCAGCGACAGGCTAAAAAACAACGAGGATATTGTGATGGCGGCGGTGCAGCAGGATGGATTAACACTCGAATTTGCCAACGACAGGTTCAAAGACGACAAAGATATTGTGATGGCGGCAGTAAAATGCTACGTATTTGCGATCAGGTTTGCCAGCGACGGGCTCAAAAACAACGAGGATATTGTGATGGCGGCGGTGCAGCAGAATGGATTGGCGCTCCAGTATGCCAGCTTGGAGGTCCGGGGCAACGAACGTGTTGTGCTGGCGGCAGTGTCAGCCAACAAAGAGGCGTTTCGGTTTGCCGGCCAACGGCTCAAAAACGACAAACACTTCATGCTAGAGGCACTGTCCGTTTGCGATTCCGCGCTGGATTTTATTGGAGCGCCACTCAGGGACAATGAAATAATTATGCTATTAAAGATAAAGAAAAAGGCAAACGCCTTTTTTTTTGTCACCGACAGACTCCGCAACTCTGAAAGTTTTGTAGCGGCGGCGGTGGCGACCAATGGAATGACACTAGAATATGTTGCCCCACAGTTCCGGGGCAACAGGGATATTGTGCATGCGGCGGTAACAAACAACGGACTGGCGCTGCAGTGGGCCACAGTGAGACTTAAAATGGACGCTGGCATTGTGCACGCGGCGGTATCAAACAACGGGATGGCGCTGCAGTGGGCCAGCGACGGGCTCAAACACAATCATGGCATTGTGGCGGCGGCAATAAATCAAAATGCGGGCGCGGCCGAATTTTCCAGATTGGAGATGGATGTCGATCAGCTGCGGGAAATAATGCGAGACGCCGAGTTTGTAGATCATGGCATGGTGTAATGGAAGACGTTGCTAGCACCATGCCACAACACACGTTTGTAGATTATGCCATATAAATATAACACCCGCGGGATTTGTTCTAGCAGCATACACAAAATCAGAAAAAAATGTACGCGTACCTGTGTAATGCCACCAGATTACCGCTGCAACCGGCCACATCCCGGGGCACACCGACCAGCAGCAGTCACTTTCGCAGCGCCGCGGCATGGCCACACCCGACCACCGCCAGGCGGATAGTCACACGACAAATGGGTTTGCCGTGTCCCCGCTGGAACGAAGCACACTCAGCAGCTTGCTCAAAACGCACGTAGGCACAAACGGACAGGACACCGCAGGCCGCGATCCAACAGAGACCGAACTGCTAAGCCCGTTCACAAGGGGCGCACTCAGCGCCGCAGAAAAGAAATTGCCACCACGACTCCAACGATGCATGGCCGCAGACTACCCAAGCCCGGACACCATGTTCACACAGGATCAACTCGCCGAACTGGCACACATCTGCAACCGCGCACAGGAAATTCACGACAGAGGGTTTGGCAACATGCACTGGCCAGACGACATGCAGACCAGGATCACATGGTACCACCAACACATTACAGAATGGGCCGCACACAACATCTTGGTCCCAAAATTGATCGAAGAGGGGTTTGACGACATTATAAAGGAAGTCATCCCGCAGGCAACACCAGCACAGCGGACCCGCTTGCTCCACGAACTCGTCGTCCAGCGCGGAAAAACACCACCACACACAATCACAACAAACCTCAGAGTCGCAGTCGTCATCGAGTGGTGGCAGGCCATCGGCTGCAGAGCATCCCGCGCACGATCGTGCCCAAATAGCCACATCGAAGTCAGAATTCAGCAAGAATGGGAGTTTCCGCCACCATCAGCCAATGGCGCCGGGGGGCTTGGACCCGCCACCACCGACTCGAAATCAAAACAAAGCGCCCACGAAGACCTCAAGACCGACATCTTGCGGGCGTACGGACACACAACGCAGCCAGTCCAGTCGGGGAAATTTGTGATTAGAGCAGCGTTTCGAATATCCCACCCGGGAGGGGACACCATGAGCCGGCACCTGATTGTATGCGCGCTGATTGGCGTCGCAGCAGAACAAACACAGGACATCCCACTCGAAAACATCATGACGGCTCTCCGGAACGGTGGCGCCGGCGGGAAAGCAGGCGAGGTCCCAAAATTCGCAGCAGCACCCAAAACATTTATTGTCGTCCTGGCACTCTACACGCTGTTCACGTCAAATGTGCTCATCGGACCAGGCACACAAGGAAGCCCGCGCAGGAACGTGTGGGATAGAGTCATTGCACACATCATCACAGCAGCAGGCAGCCGACAAAAGATGCACAGCCACGGATACACGATGAAACTCTTGCAGTGGCTCTGCCTGTGCGGCGCAACTGTCAGCATCAATATTGGCGCATTTGCCGCATTCTCAGAACCATTCATCGAAGACATCACAAAAACAATCACCGCGCACATTGCAGCCATCCCAGCACTCGGCCAGCACACCGCCGGGCCCCTAAATTCGCCAAAAAAATCACAACACCGCCAGGGGCTCGATGACACCGCCGAAAAAACAATTCACCCGCCAAACCCGACTTACTTGGGCAACAGCGATTGCGGACACCAGCAGTGGAAAACGATCGTAGATACTTACTTGGCACCAGGGGCACACTGGCCAGACGGACAACCAAACGCCGCCGCCGTAGCGATTCTTAACCACAGGGGGGGGGTCGAAATTATTTTGCAGGATGCAGTCATCGCGTGGTTTGCAGATGTCACCGCCGCACAGTGCGTCCAGGGCGCAACACACACTACACTCATGCAGCTGCTGCACGCCGGACTCGCTGCCGCAGGGCTGGCAATCACACACCCCGTCTTTCAGCCACCACCAAGACCACCGCCGCCACCAGACTTGCTGCCCTCGATAGGCGAACCGCTGCGAACAATCGGAATCGTAGCATGCCGATTGGGCATCCACGAACGAAACACCGCCACCATAAGTATCATTACACCACCAGAGGACGGATGCGCCTACACTATATGGGTCGTGCCAGGCTCAAGGCTCACCATTTTTGCAACCGTCGACATTGCGGCAGAGGGCGTCGAAAATACAGGAATCCCGATTATCCTCACGCACATTGGCACAAACGACAAGAACCCAGTCATCTTGGCATCCATGGCCGCCGCAACGTGGCCCCAACAGCAGCCGCGGGCGTACTCGTACGAAATGGTCATTAGCGCAACCGCAAAGATAACACCAACAACAACTACAGTCACAACGATGGAAATGTCAAACACGTTTGCAACACCCGACGCGGCAAAGCGAAACCGAAGAGCAAACGGCGACATCATCGCCGAAATGCCCCTCACGTCGTTTAGGCACACACTGTTCGCCGCACCAGCGCCAGCAATCAGACGCGGATGCTGCGCAGGTAAATTTCACTACAAATCATGCCCGAGGTACATTGTCGCAGAAGCATCATACAGCTTTATCGTCAGAGGCACCCGCCGCGGAACACCGTGCATCACTGCAGTCACGGTGTTTTTGCTCCCAATGATCAAAAATAACAGAGCCGTCGTGTTTCCAGTGTACTGGGCCGCCATCAACGCCAGCAGCGAATACGGCCGCGTGTTTAGAAACGACTACATCTTGATCGACCACATCAACGCCGAAATTGAAGCAAGAATAACACCGCAGCCAACTCCAACTCCAAGTTCGCCACCAACTCCAAATTCGCCACCAACTCCAAATTCTCCAAGTTCACCAAATTCACCTCCACTAAACCCACGGCACGGGGCGACACCTTCAAAACAGCATTTACCACACGCCACAACCATCAAAGCAAGGCGGGCCGCCGCCATCGACTATTTTAAAACACTGTTCTTGGATCCATCAACACGACCAGCGCAGCCAAGCACAATGACTGCAACACCGGCCACTCAACCCGCCGCCAAACGCCAACGCACAGCCCCAAAACAGCCACAGATCGCGCAGCGCACCGTTTGCCATATTCAGGCAACAAGCAGTCGGCTCACAGCCCCCGCCACAGATCCACGCTACCACCAAATTCATCCAGTCGCAACGCCACAACCACAACCCAGCCTCAAACTCACAGACTTGGACGAGTCGGAATTCAATCTGGGGGTGGAATTGCATCTGGACTTGGACTTGGAATCGGGACCGGGACCGGGGTTGGGGGTGGTGGACCTGCATTCGGAATTAGACTTGGATTTAAATTTGGACGCAGGAATACCTACAAACTTAATTCCAACCACAACCACAGCCCCAAAATTGGGAACAGACCTAAATTGCAACGCAGATTTGGACTCGCAACTAAGGGTAGAAATCGAAGGCGTGCTCACCGGAGCTGCATTGCCACTTCATTCCATACACGCGCACCAGCGCCGACCCGCCGAAGAATCAGGTTTGGTTGGTTGCGGCCAGATCACCACAGCAAAAGCACAAAGGGAAAATTGCCACGACCGCCCGGCCGCTGGCGGTAACATCGACTGCCCATTCGACGAAAAAACCGCAAAAAATACCGCTGTGGTCAGCTTCATTACCATGCTCGGACGAAACTTGACACTCGCACAACTCTCACTCGAACTGGCACTCCGCGCAGGCGCAAAGGGCGACGTTCGGGCAATGCTCAACGAGGGGTTTGCAAAAATGACCGCGATCATGAAACACGTGTTTGGTCTTAATGCATGCACAATAACAGACGAATCAGAACGCGCAATCGCAACGTACATCAACAAACTCAGCATCACAGAACAAACTTCCGCCATGCTGCAGCACGAACACACAAATTACATTGAACAGTTTACAAAACTAATCGACCAGCTCACACAGTCAACACATCACTGGCCGCTACAGCTACAACTACAACCGCAACAACAACAACAACAAGTGCAACTCACGCTCGACCGCATCTCACAACAAACACGGCTAATGCGCGAAAAGACTTCCGTAATTTCTGCACATTATTCACCCCGGCCCCAACACCCCGGAAACGATGGGCGCTCTGGTGCGCAGCCCCGGAGCCAACAACACCAGCCGCCGGCCCGGCGGTATACATGGCGGCAAGCAGCAGAAACTCCGCAAACATCATAAGGCGCCCCCCGCTATAAGTTTGTTAAAATTATACCACCGAAATCAATCCGCGCAGTGTACATATATACTGAACTCACCCACACCCCATCGCCCACACCCCGTCGCCCACACCCCGTCGCCCACCCACACCCCGTCGCCCACACCCCGTCGCCCACCCACACCCCATCGCCCACACCCCATCGCCCACA
>Ga0302125_10000469_pt1 | contig 22354 bp, 18 predicted proteins | sample CB4_surface_MG_FD_203111 | JGI IMG/M metagenome (GOLD analysis project Ga0302125, IMG submission 203111) | Marine microbial communities from Western Arctic Ocean, Canada - CB4_surface | ecosystem: Environmental > Aquatic > Marine > Oceanic | place: Canada: Western Arctic Ocean | collected... | reverse complement strand
ATAAAAAGTTCAAATGATTTTTATCCCTTTAGTAATATAGCAAATTTTATTTTTGGCGGGGTAAATAATCATATAGCACATCACTTGTTTCCTCACATTAGCCATTATCATTACCCAAAATTAAATAAGATCTTATATAAATTACTGCTGGAAAACAACATTACCCCAAATCAAACAACCTATTTTGGTGGTGTTTTATCTCATTTACAACTATTAAAAAAAAGGGGGGTCTAATGGTTTATCTACCCAAAACTAGGGAATCTGTTAGATTATTTAGAAGAGGTTTTATTTCCCAAATGATTTTTAGTGATTCAACCCAAAGGCCTTTACTTTGAATATTCATAACAGGACCCCTTGGTTTTATTTTAGGGCTTTTTGGCGGAGCTATAGTATGGCTTTTTAAAACTAAAAGCAATAGCCCCAGTTTTAATCTATTTCTTGTACCCCCCCCTATTTTTTGCCTATTAGCTATAAAAAAATGTAATTATTAGGCTTTTTAGACCATAATTAGGTATTATTTTGGTTCAAACTATGCAATATATCCAAATTTATAGTTTATGATTTTATTAATATCGCATTTTGAGAGCTTATAGACTAAAATAATTATCATAATCTTTATTTTGAACATCTATTTTTTTCAATATGCTATCGATTGTTAATTAATCTATTTTTCTGGTTTGTTATTATAAAAAAAGGCTGAATTTTGTTGGTTAAATTTAGTTTATGATAAATGCTTACATAAAAGGAACAGGTTCTTATGCTCCTAAAAACGTGGTAAAAAATGATTTTTTCGAGAGCGTTGGTTCTTCAGATAAATGGATTTATGAAAACCTCGGAATAAAAGAGCGTAGGATTTCAACTGGCGAAACCACAAGTGATTTGGCCTACCAGGCAGGCTTAATTGCAATCCAAGATGCTGGCCTACAAGTTGAAGACATTGATCTTATTATAATAGCCACAGCAACTCCAGATAGATTGGCCCCTTCTTGCGCATGCTTTGTTCAAGAAAAATTAAATGCGAGCAATGCTGTTGCTTTTGATATTTCAGCGGTTTGCTCTGGAGCACTATTTGCAACAGCCACAGCAGTGCAATACATTAAATCTGGAATGTATAAAAATGTACTTGTAATAGGTGCAGATACCTTTTCTACCATTACAGATTGGAACAGAAGAGATGCTGTATTTTTTGGAGATGGAGCTGGCGCCTTAGTACTTTCTCATACTACACAAGACAAAGGTTTTCAGGATTTTATTTTAAAAACAGACGGTACAGGAAAAGAACATTTCACAATACCAGCGGGTGGATCAGAGAAACCTACTAGCATTGACACCCTTTCTAGTGGAGAACATTATTTTAAAATGAATGGCTCACAGGTGTATAAAACTGCCATAGATGTTGTTCCTAAATGTATAGACGAAATACTATCAAAAAACAACTGTAGTATAGATCAAATTAAATACCTCCTACCTCATCAACCTAGTATTAGAATCTTGCAGGAGGTAGCTCGCAGAGTTGGTTTGCCATTTGAAAAAGTAAAAACAAACATGGATAGATACGCCAATACATCTGGAGGGACTATACCTATTATTCTTGACGAAACGCTAAAAGAAAACACATTTGAAGCCGGCGATTTATTATTGTTTGCAGCCGTTGGAGCTGGCTGGACATGGGGAACCGCCCTTTACAAATGGTAATTTTATGATTCACTATTCTTAAATATAAAAATATGCTTTCAAATACTACATTTCTAATTACCGGTATTGCAGACAAACACTCTTTGGCTATGTTTGTGGCAAAACAGATTATCAAACAAGGTGGTAAGGTTGTATGCACTGGCCTTGGAGTGAGTAAACATCACACAAATTTATCAGAAAAAGCAAAAGGATTTCTCAATAAAAATTATGAAGATTTTAAACTAGCTGTTTCCCAAGAGCTTGGTGAGACTCATGTTGAAATACTAGACGCTTCTTTGGATGAAAATATTGATACTTTTGCTCAAGAGTTGTCTAACAAAGGAGTGAAACTAAACGGCTTTCTACATGCAATAGCCATGGATAAGACCATTCGTAAAAAAGAGGTAAAACCCCTTCTAGATGTTACAAAAGATGAATTTTGTGACACCATGAATGTATCTGCCTACTCTCTTATAAGACTATCTCATTATTTGCTTAAATACAATGTATTACAAAAGGGCGCTTCTATTTGTTCTTTGAGCTATATAGCAGCTGCTAAAGTAACGTTTCATCCCTACCGAAATATTAGTATTGCAAAGGCGGCATTAGAAAGAATAACCGTAGAGCTAGCCGATGAACTTGGAAGATCTCATGACGTGCGAGTTAATGTAATTAGGTTCTCAACCTATATGGGTAGTAAAGCTGGAAATGCAACATTAACAAACCAAGACATTGAGACCGCAAATAAAATGAGCCCACTTGGCAATGCAAAACCTATGGATCTCGCCCATGAGATTGTACACCTATTTAGACCAGGACTCTCTATTACCGGAGAAATAAGACATGTAGATGGTGGGTATAATATTACAGGATAAGACATACATTTTAAATAAATAGTTTGCCGTATGGGAAAAAAAATCAACTTCTTCATATTATCTATCATTGTTATTATTTGTGTTTATAGTGCGAGTAACTACCAAAAATTAACAGCTACAATAGATTCTGGGGACACTGCTTGGATGATTGTAGCTAGTGCATTTGTATTACTGATGACTCCAGGGTTATCATTCTTTTATGGAGGCATGGTATCTAAGAAAAACATTATTTCTACGATGCTTCAAAGTTTCATTGCACTTGGTGTTATTAGTATTCTTTGGGTGTTGGTCGGTTTTAGTTTAGCATTTGGAGATAGCATTGGAGGCATTATAGGTAATCCTCTCACCTATTTTGCATTTAACAATGTAGGGCTAGAACCAAACTCAGATTTTTCTTCAACAATACCGTTTTTACTTTTTGCGCTATTTCAATTAAAATTTGCAATTATTACCCCAGCCTTAATTACTGGAAGTTTCGCAGGTCGTGTTCGTTTTAGAAGTTATATCTTTTTTATGGTGCTTTTTAGCCTGCTTATATATAGCCCCCTTGCCCACATGACCTGGCATCCAGATGGTCTTTTTAGAAATTGGGGTATTTTGGATTTTGCTGGAGGAACCGTGGTACATATGTCTGCAGGCTTTGCAGCCCTTGCAGGTGCCCTGTTTTTAGGTAAAAGAAAAGAGGTAGAACTAAGTCCTGCCAATGTACCATACGTAATTCTAGGAACAGGACTTCTATGGTTTGGATGGTTTGGTTTTAATGCTGGATCTGCCCTTGGAGCAAACTCAAATGCAGTAATTGCATTTGCCAATACAAACATTGCCTCTGCAACTGCAATGATTACTTGGATTTTCTATGAAAGAATGCTGGGAAGAAAAATGTCTGCAGTAGGCGCCTGTATTGGGGCTGTAGTAGGTCTCGTGGCAATTACACCAGCGGCAGGTTTTGTAAATATTGGCCAGTCCATGTTTATTGGATTTATAGCGGCTATTATTTCAAACTATGCAATTCATTTAAAGAACAAAACCAATGTTGATGACACATTAGATGTTTTTCCAAGCCACGGTGTTGGGGGTATTGTTGGTATGCTACTAACAGCTGTGTTTGCAAAAGAGGTTGGCCTTATCTATGGAGAAACACAAACTTTTTTATACCATCTTCTAGGCTTATTCATTGTATCTGTATTTTGCTTTTTTGGGAGTTACCTGCTGTACATGTTTGTTGACAAGATTTTAACAATGCGGGTAAGAGAAGATCAAGAAGAAAGAGGGCTTGATTTGAGCCAGCACGGAGAAAAATTAGAATAAACCCAAACAAAAAATCAAATAAAAAACCTCATTATATTCATAGAATAAATGAGGTTTTGATTATTATTAGAAACTAAATAAAAAGTTTACTACTGTTTGTAATAAGGTTTGCTTTTGTTTTTCTTAGTTGTACTATAGTCAATAAATTGAAAACTACCTTTGTATGTAGCTGTTGTATTAGTTTCACCACTTTCTGTTAATAAATCTACTGTAATTATTTGATCTTCACCAGTGCCAGTAATAGTTACAGTACCTTGATTATAAAAAAGAAAATCTCCAGATTCATTAGCTGTGTCAATATTTGTACCAGAACCAGCAAAAACCCATTTAAAGGCTGCTCTTTCTGTGCTATATGCATAGGCACCAGGCACAAGTCCACCAGCACTATTTGTATTAAGATCTAATATCAAAGCAGCTCCTGTACCAACATACTCCTCTGTTTCTGAGTTAAAAGAAAAGCCTTCTGTATAAAAAGAAACATCCCAATCATAGCTACCATCTCCATTCTCTCCCCAAGATTCTAGAAGTGCTGAATCAATATCAAATTGTTGTCCTCCTATTTCCATTATATTATTTACTACTGGAGCGCTATCACTATCATCATCACTACAAGAAATTGCAAGAAAGCTTAAGGACAAAATAAATAAATATGTTACTTTAAAATTTTTCATTTGTGTGTTTTTTAATTATTTTTTTAAATGTATAATAAATAAATTAAAAAACCTAAAAAGTGTAAATTTACACCAAGTCTAATAGTCTTAACATGAAAAAAAATAAAGTACTAAGGTTTATAAAAAATGTCCTAGAAAATATGCCCTCAGGATGGTTACATACAACCACACACCGTCTTGATATTTATAATGAAGGGTTGGCTAAAACTGAATTCACTAATACACTTGAAGCTCTATACAAAGAAAATAACTTCACATCAAAAGCACTTGAAAAGCTACCAACAGCCTATGATTACATTAGGCTAGGACATCCTCTTTCTTGCCTTTTAGAATGGGGTATAGCAAAAACATGGAACCTAGATTCAAAAAATGTCATTAGCTTTTCTTCTAAAACAATGCCACTATTGGCCATTTTAAGACAAAATGCACTAGAGAAAAAACACACCCAAATTGTTTACACCCATGAGCAACCAAATTTAAAACACCTAGAGGTATTAAAACAAGTATATGGATATACCTTTAGTCTAAAGCGTGTAAATACCCCAGAGGCTATTGAATCTTTTGATGGCAGCACCATTTTTATTTCTGAAAATAAGGATGTGACAACATTAGACCTTCATAAAAATATTGACTTTCTTGTATCTACACATAAAAGCCTTGGTAGTGTTTTGCTAGTTAATGGAGATCACAATAAGTCTTATGTTTCTCATATACAACATGTTAGAAGAAGAGAAACCATAGCCATGACACCTGCCAATTGTTTGGTGGCATTGCAAAAACTTTTACACATATCTGTAAAAGAAACACCAAGTACCTTAGAGTCAAATAAACCATCTGTTCTCTCCAGTATAAAAACTATTACTGGCACAAACACAAGACCACTTGTTGGCTCTAGTGGATTGTCTATCCAATATGCAATTATGATGGGCCTTGTAGATCATGCAATGGAGCACCATATAGGAAAAGCCATAAAATTTGTAGTACCTCCAAACTGTTATGGTGGCACAAACGACCAGGCAAGACGAGTTGCTGCAGCTATAGATTGTGTTGAAGTGGTTGATCTACCCGTAGATGGAGACAATGATATGGTGCAAAGCATTGACGCTGTTTTAGAGCAAATTGCGCAGCAAGATGCCATAGCATATATTATTGCAGAAATACCCACAAACCCCAGAGTTGAAGTTCCAGATCTTGAAGCGCTTAAAAAAGTGTTAAGTGCTTCAAGGAAGACCTCTAGTGTTGAAAAAGCAACAGCCCCTGTATTTATATTAGACCAAACATTTTGCCCTAACCTGCACTTTTTAAGTGATGATGCTACCCTATCTGGTGTTAAGGCAATAGCATACGCAAGTGGATCTAAGTTTCCAAGTGGAGGACTATGTACGGCAGGATATTGTATTGCAAATAAAAAAGGGGATGTGTTTACTAGTAAAATCGCATTACATCTTGAGCTTTGTGACAATGAAGCTACAAACTTGCAGTATGAAATATTAGCAAGGCAATTACCTTCTATGAATCAAAGAATAAAAGACGCCTATAAAAACACCCGTGAATTTGTAAACTTTATTGAAGAGGTGTTGCCACAGGCAAAAATCAACTTTGTATCTCAGGCACTAGCAAATCAAGGATTTACTCCCTCTGTATTTTCTTTAGACCTACCTACTAAAGGAAATACAACACAAGAGAAAGAAACCTATAAAAGAGCTTTAAACCATAAACTCATTAAGGCTATGATTACGCAAATACCAGATCAAAGCAAATACTGTGTGAGTTATGGGCAGTTAAAGGGTTGTTATTGGACCATTCCGGCCACATCTACCCAAGGTACTACTAAAGAAGGCGATAAAGATTATATAGCGCGCGTTTCAGTATCTCCACAGATGAATCTAGAACTTCATAAAAAAGTATTTTTAGATTTTGTTGCTGAAATATAATATGAACCGCTATACAAATAAAAAACAAACCAAGAAGCATTTGTTTCTTTAACGAATAAAAATATGAATAAACTATTATCTATCACTTCGGCATTTATAATTACTTTTTCTGCAATGGCTCAGAAAGAGTACTCGAAGAAAGTGACATCAAAATATATTACTTTACCATCTTATAATATTTCTGAAATTGATCCTGCAAGTGTATCTATTGAGTTTGCAATGAAAGAAGGGGTGTTTGGAACTGAAAAAACAAAAGAAGCTAAGTCATTATGTATTAGTTCTGATGCTACGTCTAATGAAATAGTAACGGTCACAAACTATTATTACGAAATCCCTTACACACAGCAAGATTCATACCTAGTAGCAAAAAACACAGATGGCACATTTGTCTTTGCAGATAAAATACCTGAGGCACAAGGTGCTAGTTTTAAATTTGGATGGGATACTAAGATGGGACAACCCTTATGTGAGAATTTTTTATCAAATAAATTAAAGACAAGTTTTATTAGTACCGGAGACTCCTTCAAAGCAAAAAAGGACAGTGAGTTTCAAAGAAGTGTTTACCAAATCGCTGTAGAAAAAGCGAAGGCAAATGTCTATCCGTCTTATGTTTCTGAGGATTTTAAAGTTTATTCTGCAAAAGGAAAAGAGTTCGATTATACTAGTTTGGGTGAGGCTTTTGATAAAGCAATGGCTGCCTATAAGTCAATCAATAAAAATGGATTAAACTCAGATGACATTGCGCGACTTAAAGAATCTATAGTTACTTGGGAGAAAGAGCTTAATGGTATTGACCTTGATAATAGAAAGGCAAGAATTTCAAAAAATATTGGGAAAGGATTGCATGAAAATTGTATAAAAGCATCCTTGTATATTTTTGATTTCAAAAATGCAAAAGCACATATAAATTCATTTTTAGAACTTTATGGAAACTTAAGCACCAATCGTTCAGATGCTGTTAAAGAGCTGTTTTTTAGGACTCAACAGCAAGCAATGGCTTCGCAAGAGAATACCATTATAATCAATGAAGTAGCAAAATTACATTCTCTGTCATCTTCTAAAAATAAAGAAGTGCGAGCGACACAGCTTTCAAGTAGTGATTTCAACCGTTTGGCCACAGAGTATGAACAGTACATTACTATGGTGGCTAATGAAGTGGGTGAAAACTTTAAAGATGATAATGCCGCAGCTATTGCTAGCGGAGAAGTGAATCCTTACAAACAGTTTTATTCACCAATAGCAGCAGGAGGTCCAGCTATGATATTGTTTATGGCGCCATCTACTTTAAGTAGTATACCTGTATTAGAAGAATTGCCAAAAGAAATGTGTGTGTATACAGATTTAACTCAAATTGTAATTCTTAATAACAGCGTAAGTTCAATAACTCCAGATATTGCAAAATTAACAGTACTTAAAAAATTAGATTTATCAGGAAATAACCTTAAGACACTGCCCCCTGAAATTGGCTTGTTAACAAATCTAAAGTCGATAAAACTAAGTAGGAATCCACTTGAGAGCATTCCAGCTGAAATAGTAAATTGTACAAGCCTAAAAACCTTAATAATAAAAAAAACAACACTAAGTGATCAAGCGATAGCAGAACTAGAACGATTGCTTCCAAATTGTAAAATTAAATACTAAAAAGGAACGTTAATATGCCAATATTTGACACGTATTTAAACTGCTCGTAATTAACTAAAGGCTGTAATTATCTACAGAATGTTATTTACCTTTTCATTATGCAAAACCATAGTGGTTTGGGTACTTTGAATATAGTCTAGAGTAGATAAGCGGTCTAGAATAAAGACTCTCAACTCATCAGAGTCTTTTACTGCAACATGTAAAACAAAGTCATGATCTCCTGCCATATGAAACAATTGAAGAACACCAGGCAATTGAGAAGCTTTGTTTATAAAATCTGCAATTACAGAGCGGTGCTGCTTGTTGAGTTTAATGGCCAACATGACCTCAATATTGAGACCTAATTTTTTTTGATCAATCTGTACAGAAGTTCCTTTAAAATAGCCTTTTTGGGTTAGTTTTTTAATTCTATCATGTGTGCTAGATTGGGCAATTCCAATCTTAGCGGCAATCTCTTTGTTTGAAAGCCGTGCATTATTCAGTAATAGGTTTAAAATCTGAACATCTTTCGCGTCTAATTCTTTTTTCATAAAATTTTCGAATCTTTTTAGGTTTATTTAAAGTAATAGCAAATACTATTGTGCATATATGGCTATTGTCAGATATTTGTACAAATATATGTTAATAAACAGAATTAAATATATATAAATCACCCCTATATAGTTTCAAATGAAGAAGAGTGAAATAAAGTTATTTTCTCCAGCAACAGTTGCAAATGTAGCCTGTGGCTTTGATGTATTAGGCCTTTGCCTAGATACAATAGGAGATGAAATGGTGGTGAGAAAGGTTGATGAAAAAGGGGTTAGAATTACTAAAATTGAAGGTTTTAAACTTCCTTTTGAAACAGAATTGAATGTTGCTGGAGTATCTGCCCTGGCCATGTATCAGGAGCTTCAACCAGATTGTGGTTTTGAAATTGAAATCAAAAAAAAAATAAAACCTGGAAGCGGGATAGGCAGTAGTGCAGCAAGCGCTGTTGGCAGCGTTTATGGAATCAACGCGCTTTTAGGAAGCCCTTTAAACAAAACACAACTCACCCAATTTGCCATCAAAGGAGAAGCGTTGGCTAGTGGGTCTGAACATGCAGATAATATTGCACCTGCACTCTTTGGAGGTTTTACTTTAGTTAAAAGTGTAAACCCTCTGGAAATATTACAAATTCCATCTCCAGATAATTTATATGTTACTATTATCCATCCACAAATAGAAATTAAAACAGCTATTTCTAGGGCTATACTTCCAAAAAATGTACCCCTTAAGGCTGCCATTAATCAGTGGGCAAATGTTGGTAGTTTTATTCATAGCTTACACACGAGTGATTACCCCTTAATGCAAAGGTCTTTACATGATGTTATTATAGAACCCCATAGAAGTAAACTAATACCACATTATAATGAGGTTAAACAGCAAACACTCAAGGTTGGGGCTTTGGGAACAAATATTTCAGGTTCTGGACCTGCTATCTTTTCTTTATGCAAAGGAATTGAAAACGCTAACAAAGTAAGAGATGTAATGAGAAACATATATTCAAACACAGGTATTGAATTTGATGTTCACGTCTCAAAAATTAATACCCAGGGGGTTAAAATTCTATAGTTATATAGTGATTTTTAGCAAGTAAGAAAAAAGGATATTTAATAAAAACAAAAAATGAAATACTACAGTTTAAATAGAAAAGCCAAAGAAGTGTCTTTTAAAGATGCTGTTATTAAAGGATTGGCAGATGATAAAGGACTGTATTTCCCTGAAAAAATAACACCTTTATCAAAATCATTTTTTGAGAACATAGATACCCTGTCTGATGTTGAGATTGCTTTTGAGACTATAAAACAGTTTGTAACACCAGAAATCCCCGAGGGTATTCTAAAAAAGATTATAGAAGAAACCCTGTCCTTTGATTTTCCTATTTTATCGCTGAGTAAAAACATATCAACCCTAGAGCTATTCCATGGTCCTACCATGGCATTTAAAGATGTTGGAGCGCGTTTTATGGCACGTTGTTTAGGGTATTTTAATAAAGACAACACAAACCTAGTGACCGTATTGGTAGCTACCTCTGGAGATACAGGCGCAGCGGTAGCCAATGGTTTTCTAGGGGTTAAAGATGTTAATGTAGTGATACTATATCCTAGCAAAAAAGTAAGTGATATCCAAGAAAAGCAAATAACAAGCCTTGGGCAAAACATAAGCGCCCTGGAAGTGCAGGGTACCTTTGATGATTGTCAAGCCATGGTTAAAAATGCTTTTTTAGATAAAGATATTACCAAAAAAATACAGTTAACCTCTGCAAACTCAATTAATGTAGCGCGTTGGTTGCCTCAAATGTTTTACTTTTTCTTTGCCTATAAAAAACTGTATAAAACACATAAAGATATTGTCTTTTCTGTGCCAAGTGGAAATTTCGGGAATGTATGTGCAGGTATGATGGCGCAACAATTAGGGCTACCTATTAAGCACTTCATAGCGGCTAATAACGATAATAATGTGGTGACAAAATATCTAAAAACACAGCTGTACGAGCCCGTTAAGTCTGTGCAAACAATTAGCAATGCCATGGATGTTGGAGATCCTAGCAACTTTATTAGAATTCAAGAAATCTATAAAAATAAATTTGACAGTTTACAAAAAAATCTATCTTCTTTTAGTTTTAACAATTCTCAAACAAAAGCGGCAATGTTAGATATCTATACCAAGCACGGCTATTTGGCAGATCCACACGGAGCGGTTGGCTATTTAGGTTGTAAGGCATATTTAGAGAAAAATACAAGGGCGCATTGTGTGTTTTTGGAAACAGCACATCCTACCAAGTTCCTAGATGTTGTTGAAAAAATTGTTAAAACAAAACAGGCATTACCAAAACAAATACAAGCTATCATAACAAACAAAAAGGTGGCAACTACAATTTCAAACTATAGTGATTTAAAAGTATTCTTGTTATTGTAAAAAAAAGCGCAGTTATAAAAATAAACAGCCTTATACTTTATGTGTTGCTGTTTTCAAGAGAAGTTAATTAACTAAATTAATTTATCTTCGTTTGACATATAAAAACCAATAGAGTTAACAAAATAGAACCCTAGCCACATGAAAAAAAAGATTTCAATTATAGGTGGTGGACCCTCAGCTTTTTTGTTGGCTTGTTTTTTAGATACCGAAAAATTCTCGGTGACTATCTATGAGAAAAATAAAACCTTTGGACGTAAATTTTTAGTTGCCGGTAAGGGAGGGTTTAATCTAACACACTCAGAAAACACTCAAGAACTTGTAAAGAGGTACACCCCTACTGGGTTTTTAGACGAGGTATTACAAAACTTCACAAATAACAATTTTAGAAATTGGTTAGAGACAATAGCCATACCTACATACATTGGAAGCAGTAAACGAGTCTATCCAAAACAAGGAATAAAACCCATTGAAGTTTTAAATGCCATTACTAAAAAACTTAAGGAGAATGGCGTGGTTGTAAAATATGAGCATACCTTCTCTGGCTGGAATAAAAGTGATGACCCAATAATTAATGACAAAGCAATTAAGGCAGATTACACTATATTTTGTTTGGGTGGGGCTAGTTGGAAGGTGACCGGATCAGACGGGAAATGGCTAGATACTTTTTCAGAAAAAGGAATTCAAACTAAAATATTTCAAGGGTCAAATTGTGGCTATAAAATTAATTGGGACAACGGTTTTATAGAAACCCATGAAGGGACACCTCTTAAAAATATTGCTATTTCTTGTGATACTAGATTACAAAAAGGAGAAGCTGTTATTACCAAATTTGGGCTAGAGGGAAATGCCGTTTATGGTCTTAGTCCTCAAATTAGATCCCAAATAGCTGCAAATTTAAAAGCGGTAATACATATTGATTTTAAGCCCTCTATTTCTATAGAAAACCTACATACTAAAATGTTATTATCTAGTTATAAAAATACAACCCAAATTTTAAAGAAAGAACTCAAACTGAGCTCAGCTCAAATAGATTTATTAAAAACCTATGTCTCCAAAGAGGAGTATTTAAACAAAGAAACATTAGCGAAAAAAATTAAGAATTTTCCTTTAGAGATACTAAACACAGCATCTATTGACGAGTCAATATCTACCGTTGGTGGTATAGATTTAAGCGCAATTTCTCAAGATTTTGAGCTAAAAAAAATAGCAAATCAATTTTGTATTGGCGAAATGCTAGACTGGGACGCCCCAACGGGCGGCTACCTATTACAAGCATGTGCCAGCTCTGGGGTATATTTGGCTAAGTATATAAACCAACACGACATTATTTAACAACAGCTTTTGTTATTGTAAATTGAAGTTTTCCAATAGCCAATTGGCAAAGAAAACTCAAAATCAATTAAGTTAAGTTATTTCTACTATCTTGGCAAAGGGCTTTTACACTATTAATTTTTTAGTGGTACTTTAGCACTATGAGAATAATTAAAATATGGGCACTTATAGGGATTGTAATGATGGGTCTCATCTCGTGTGGTGATGAGGCTATTGAACAAACCAACACAAATACCAATACCACAATAAATAAAATAATGGCGCTAGGGGCCTCCAGGGTTGAAGGTAACAGACCACAACATGAGAGTTTTAGGTATGAAACTTGGAAGAATTTAATTGAAAATAATTGGACTTTTGATTTTATTGGCACTCAGAATGATCCTGGCTCCTACCCTGTTGTTGAAAATCTTAATTTTGATCCAGATCATCAAGCAAGAGGCGGTTGGACCTCTGGAGATATTTTAGACCAATTGGAGAATGACCTTGATCAAACCGGTGGTCCAGACATTGTACTCTTTAGCTCTCCTGGAGGAAATGATGGCTTACAAAATCTCCCCTATGATGAGGCTGTAAGCAATATAAACCAGATTATAGATGTACTTCAAGAAGTTAACCCTAATGTTACACTAATTATAGAACAAATGGCTCCAGGACGCTCCAATATCATGACAGAGGAGCTTTTGTATTATTTCAATCAATTACAAGATGAAATATTAACTATCGTAGAAAATAAATCTACCGCTACCTCTCAGGTTATAGCTGTAGACATGTACTCGGGTTTTACAGATGCTATGCTTGCCGACGATGTGCATTACAATTCAAAAGGAGCTATGTTTATAGCCCAACGCTATTATGAAGTTCTTACGCAGGTATTAGAACAAGAGTAACACAAAAACAATTAGTTTCTAAATATAGAAACACATTTAAACAAATAGACTATTGGCACAGTACACTACTTTAACAAAAAAAGATGTTGAAACTATTTTAACACCCTATGGCGTTAAGCAAATAACCTCGTTTAAAATTTTAAATGGTGGATCAGAAAACACAAATTATCAAGTACAGACAAATAGTGAAAAACTTGTGGTTACAATCTGTGAATTAAAGAAAGAGAAAAATGCTACAGAACTTGCACAATTACTAGAGCATCTGGCCCATAACAATTTTAAAACCTCTACCCTAAAAAGAACACAAGACAATGAACTGCTTACCCTTTGGCAAGGGAAACCTGTTATGGTAAAAAGTTTTGTTGAAGGAACGATAATAGATCACTTGCCAAATCACTTAATAACATTAATAGGGTCTGAGCTTGGAAAACTTCATAAAATAGAAGCGCCAAATTATCTACAAAATCATGCTAATTTTGGAAAACAAGAATTTAGCAACATAAAAAAGTATGCAGCAAACTCATTGTTTGATACTTGGCTCACACAAAATCTTGACTACATATTGCCGTATATTAGCTCAAAACTACCGCAAGGGCTCATTCATGCAGATGTATTTAGTAACAATGTTATTGTAAATGAATTGCAGGAAACTGTAGTTATTATGGATTTTGAAGAGGCTGTAAAATACTATAGAGTATATGATATTGGCATGACTATTATAGGAATTTGTGGAGAAGGAAATACTATTAATTTTGAAAAAATAAGGTCTCTTTTAAAAGGCTATCAAAAAGAGGTTACACTACTAGATATAGAAATTAATGCCCTACAAGCCTTTACTGTGTATGCAGGATCTGCTATGACTTTTTGGAGACACTCTCATTTTAATTTTATAAAGCCAGACCCTGCTTTTTTTAACCATTACAAGGATTTACAAGTATTGACAGACTTTGTAAAGCAACAACCCGTAGATTGTTTTGTAAATCTAGCCCGTTAAAAAAATATAGTAATGGTACTTAAAAGAGTAAGCTACAAACACAAAAACAATAAGGCTAAACTATTATATCAAAAATCAAGACAGAGCACTGCAAATCATTGAAAATGCAAATGCATATGTACAGCAGTTTAAAGACACAAAAAACGAGAGGCTTATTTCGCTGCTTATCATGAAAAAGTATTTTGAGAAAACAAACCAAACACAATATCTATAGAAAACTTCTCTAAGGCCATTAGTGCTTAATTATATTACCAAAAAAAAAACACAAACAAATGTTAAGGATATGTATTGCATATGTATCTTTTTTATCTTTGCAGCGTATGGTTTTTAAACACGGCTAAATTTTACAAATGAATAGAATACAACATATAGAACAAGAAATTTCTGGATTACGAGCACAATTAAAAACACATAAATTGTATGAGAATTTAAAAACCATAGAGGATATCAAGTTGTTTATGGAGAATCATGTGTTCGCAGTTTGGGATTTTATGTCACTTTTAAAGAATCTTCAAATAAACATTACAACTGTGACCACACCTTGGACACCACCAACAAACCCAATACTGTCAAGGTTTATCAATGAGATAGTTCATGGAGAAGAAAGTGATATAAACGAGATGGGAGTTGCTAATAGCCATTTTGAAATGTATCTAGAAGCAATGCTACAAACTGGTGCATCTACTACTAAAATTGACACCTTTATTACTCTTATCACCGATAAAAATTCATTGGAGGATTCATTCAAAGAGATTAAGCTAGATCAAAGAGTCCTAGACTTTGTTAGGTTTACATTTGCGGTTATTGATACTAAAAAAACACACATGGTTGCTTCTGCCTTTACCTTTGGTAGAGAAGATGTGATTCCAGACATGTTTATGGAAATTTTAAAAAGTGCTGATTCAGAAAATAAATCGTACAATAAATTAAAATATTATTTGGAGCGCCACATTGAGTTAGACGGTGATGAGCATGGCCCACTTTCACTCAAGATGATTTCAGAATTATGTAAAGATGATCAACAAAAATGGGATGAAACACTCACAATAGCGAAGCAATCTTTAGAGAAAAGAATACATCTTTGGGATGCCATTAATGATATTATAGCCGCTAAAAAACATCACTACAGCACTGTAAGTAATTAACAATCTAACATGCAAAATGTTATATAGAGTATCCTAATTTTTTTGATTAGGTTTTTATTGCCTAATTTGGGGGTTCATAGAAGTAACTTATTTTCATATTTAGCCTTAAAATAACTCAAGATGAATACCAAAAGAAACATAATGCCCTATATTTTTGATATGTTTCTTTCTGAGGAAACAAGAGCTAAGGCTGAAAAAATAATACTTAAACTGGCGCTGTTTAGTTTTTTTATTCATTTAGTAATTATCTATTTGATAAAGTTTGATTTTTTAGCACAACCTTTAAACTCAGAACTACTAACAAACCCTATATCTGCCGTTTATACCCCTTTTTCTTTCATTTTGATATATGAGGTATATCTATTGATATATTACTTGCCAAAGTCTTTCACAACCTATATAACGAAACAATACGAGATAATTACCCTTATAATTATTCGTAAATTATTTAAAGACCTATCTACTCTTGAGCTTTCTGCAAATTGGTTTGAAATAAAAGGGGATCTTCAGTTTACCTATGATTTATTGGCATCATTACTGTTATTTTACTTAATTTTTTTATTTCAAAAACAAGGGAGATTAAAAACAATTAAAGCCATTGGAGAAAACAATGTGATTCAACGGTTTGTAAAAAGAAAAAAATTAATCGCAATAATTCTAGTGCCTTTATTTTTTACCATGGCATTGTACACACTTATTGATTGGTCTGCAGGGCTATCTATTTCAAGCAGTACAATACCTTCTTTTGAAAGCATCAATAATTTATTTTTTGATCAATTTTTTACGGTACTTATACTTGTGGATGTTGTACTGCTTTTAATCTCTTTCTTCTATACAGATCAATTCCATAAAATTATTAGAAATTCTGGTTTTGTTATCTCTACCATATTAATTAGAATGTCTTTTGGAGTAAGTGGGTTAATAAGTACTATCTTAATAGTTGTTGCAGTATTATTTGGATTGGCAATAATAGCCATACACAATAATTACGAGAAAAACCCCTTACCGAATTCTTTAAACAAACAAAAGGCGTCTTAAGGGCATATAAAAGTACACTTGTGATTAAGAAGATAATTGCTGCTAAAATCAAATGGATTACCGTTGATGGTTATAATTCTTGGCTTTGATGTACTTTAAAAACAAACACCACTTTAAATCAGTTAAAAAGATTTAATTAGTACATTGTAAAATCATATCTTAATTATAAAAAATGAAACAAAAATATACCTTTCTTATGTTATTGGTTTTTAGCTTATTATTTAGCCTAGAAATCCAAGCCCAGTATACAGATTTTGAGCACGATGGTGATACAAGACAGTATATTTATTATGAGCCTGAAACTCTAAATCAGCAAATGCCATTAGTTATTGTAATGCATGGATATGGTGGTGATGCAAATAGTATTAGAAATTATTCTGAAATGAATCAATTTGCAGACCAATACGGTTTTGCAGTTTGTTACCCAAGGGGTACGGTAGACGATGGAGGAAATAGATTTTGGAATGTAGGCTATGCATTTCATCCAAATGAGACTGTTGATGATGTTAGTTATCTAACTCAACTAGCACAATACCTGCAGCAAACCAATGGGTTAAACCCAGATTATACTTTTGCAACTGGTATGTCTAACGGTGGAGAGATGTGTTATATGCTTGCCTGCCAAGCGTATGATACTTTTAAAGCTGTTGCACCAGTGGCTGGTATGATATTACAAGATATTTTAGACCAGTGTGATGCTGCTCCTGGAATACCAATGTTTGAAATTCATGGATCACAAGATGGGGTAACTCCCCTTGCAGGAGATCCAGATAATAATGATGGATGGGGCTCCTACCCTAGTATTGCAGATACCATTGATTATTTTGTAGAAAAGAACGGCTGCACTACACTAGTAGAAGGTTCTGTGCCTGATACCGATACCTCTGATGGTAGCTTTATAGTAAGTGAAAAATATATATATGGTGTCAATCAAAATGAAGTTTGGTACTATAAAGTTGTAGGTGGAGGTCATGACTGGCCTGGTAGCGGCGGTAATATGGACATTGAGGCTGGAGAACAGGCTTGGCTCTTCTTTCAAAATTATATTGACAATAATATAGTTGTATTAGATCTAGACGCAGCTATCTCTGTAAATGTTCCAGAAACCAACTGTGGTGATACGATAATAACTCCATCTGTGAGTCTTACTAATTTTGGATTAAATAATATTACAGTTGCCCAAATGACATGTCAAATTAATGATGGTGATATACAAACAATCAACTTTAATGGCACCTTAACTCAAAATGAAACTCAAACCTTTACACTAGACCCAATTGATTTGACAGAGGGATCATACGTTTTCAACGCAGTACTTGTTTCTGTCAATGGTGTTATTGATCAAAATACTCAAAACAATAACGCGACAACATCTTTTGATATTGGTGGTAATGGTAATGAATATATAACACAGCAAGTCACTTTAGAATTATTGACTGATAATTGGGCAGAAGAAACTTCTTGGGAGTTTAGAGAAATTGGAGGTGCTGTTTTGTATTCTGATAGTTACAACCAATCAGATGATAATACAACATTTATAGAAGCCTTTGGGGTTGTGCCAGACAATTGTTATGAGTTTGAAATTTTTGATTCTTACGGAGACGGTATTTGCTGTGAATTCGGAGATGGATTTTATAGCTTAACTGCAGACAATGGAGATATTGTAATTGATGGAGGTGAATTTGAAGGTAGTGAGATAACAGAGATAAGTATTGGTGAAGAACTGTCTACTAGTGATGCTTTCTTAAGTACTATTTCCTTATATCCAAATCCTGCAAACAACGAAATTACACTGAGCATTGGAAATACAAATGATATTTCTTCATACCGCGTTTATAATACTTTTGGACAATTATTACAAGAAGGGACCCTTCAGGCAAATAAAGAAGTAATCTCTGTTTCACAATATACTGTTGGAATATATTTTATTGTAGTAAACAATACAGCTACAAGTGTTGAGACTACTTTAAGGTTTATTAAAGAATAATAAATGAAAAGAAAACAGTATGAGTTCTTTAAATATTATGGTTATAGAGGATAACAAAATTGTTGTTCTAGGGATAAAGAAAATTTACAGCAAACATATACCTGATGCTGTTATAAGTAGTGCAGAAAATGGATTACAGGCTATAGATTTGTTGTCAAAAATAGAGGGCCCTGAAAACCTACCATGTTTTATAATACTTGATATAAACATGCCTATTATGAATGGTGTCGAATTTCTTGAAATTATAAAGAAAGATGATACATTAAAACAAATACCTGTAGTTGTGCATACAACTAGTTCTAGCGTTGAGGATTACAAAACATGTAAATCAATGGGAATTAGTGGATATTATGTGAAACACATTGATTTTTCTATATACAAAAACAACCTAATTACAATTGCAGATTATTGGAACAACTCTTATCGAAACAAATTATGAAAGGATTTATTTTTACTAATTTTCTAGATTTTGTGGAAACATCTAATAGCCTTGAAATGGTGGATCAAATGATAGAAGAGTGTGACTTAGCCTCAGAAGGAGTTTATTCTGCCTTTAATCGTTATGAGTTTGATGAACTTGTAACGCTTTTAACCTACGTCTCAAAAAAGACAGGCATTGCACCTCAAGTTTTATTAGAAGCCTTTGGTAGGTTTGTATTTCCATACCTCATAGGAAAACATTCTTACATAATTGAAAAATATTCAAAACCCTTAGATTTATTAGCTGGTATTGAAAGTCATATTCATATCGAAGTTAAAAAACTATATGAGGATGCAGAGTTACCTACATTTTCTGTAGCGGAGAAAACAGAAAACACCTTAACGTTAATATATACTTCTTCTAGAGGTCTTACCTATTTTGCTATTGGACTTATGAAGGAGACTTTAGATTTTTTCAAGGTAAAAGGTAAAGTAACTATGGAGGAAAATTATAATAACGATGGTAGTATTAAATTTCATATAGAAATATTGAGTTAATCCAAAAGCTATTATATAATAATTTCGCTGCGCTTTATGTTTTGCTAATTTGCCTCATTTATTAATTTTACAATCTTATAACCCAACTGTATTGTGTTAAGTAAAAAAATTGAAATCCTAACAAGAGCGCTTCAAAGAGAAAGAAAAGCAAAAGAAATTGCTGAAGGTATTATTGAAAATAGACTCAGAGAACTCTACGATAGTAACCAAAGTCTCACTCAAGACATTATACAAAAAGAAGAATTTCAAAAAAACCTTATTGATAATTTAGTTGATGCATTGATTGTGTTTGATTTTGATATGAACATATTAAAAATAAACAAAGAGGCATTAAAATTAATAGGGATTGACAAAAAAGACGCGCCAAGTAGTATAAATGATTTTAAAGGTAGCTATCTAAAAAAATTAAAAAAGCTTTTTACGTTTAATTCATATTCTCCTGAGAATAAAACGAAAGAATTTTTATTTGACTTTATTAATAGAAATAGAGAAAGAAAATTTGTGAACATTAAGGCTAGTGTTCTTAGAAATTCTGATAATCAGGCCTATGCCTATCAAACTATCATTAGAGATATCACTAAACAACATCTTTTAGAACAAAAATTAAAAGAACAAAAAAAAGTAATAGTCACCGAAAGTTTAATCTTAAAAAAACTTTTAGAAAATCCAAATATTTTTGAAAATGGCAACAATATTGTAAATATTATCTCAGATTATTTGGGCACCGATGATTGTGTTTTCTATGCTGTTATAGAAAAAAAGTTAATTCAAATAGCTGCAACAAATCAAAAGCTAGACAATCAAAACAACATCAAAAATGCATTACAAATAAATTTTGGAGAGGGTGTTGTAGGTAAAGTGGCTCAAAGTAAAAAAGGAATTATTGTCAACAATACTAGTAAACACAAAGAGTACATTATTGATGATCAAATTAGACTTTCAGAAATAACAGTTCCTATTTTGTTAGACAATGAGTTAATTGCCATTATAGACGCTGAACATCCAGACAAGAACTATTTCAAAAAAACACAGATAGACTTCTTATCCCAAATCTCCTCTCTTATTAGTGTTACCCTCAAAAAAAACATCGTCGAACTTGAAAAATCTAATAAAGAAATAGAGCTGGATATAACTAGAAATAGATTACAACTTATTTTTGAAAGCTCCTCAGATGCAAAGGCTATAGAATCAATAGAGGGTTATATAGAACAAGTAAGTAATGCTTTTTTAGAGATGTTTAAAATACCCGTAGAAAACATTTCTAATATTATAGGAACAGATTGTGATTCTGCACGTAATATGCTAAAAACCATGTTTGTGGAGGAAAATATTTTTTCTAAAAGAATACAAGAAATTACAAAAGGTGGAAAAACCGTTATAGATGAAATGTTAGAGTTAAAAGATGGCAGAATTTTATCTCGTGACTATAATCCAATTTTTAAAGATGGCAAACCAATTGCACATCTTTGGACCTATAAAGATGTTACTTTAACTGTAAACTATGACAAAAGCATAGAGTTTCAACGAAATAAGTACAAAAGCATTATTGAAAATATGAATTTAGGCCTTATGGAGGTTGATAATAATGAAACCATATTAAATGTTAACAATGCATTTGTAAAAATGTGTGGATATAGTGCCGAGCAACTTGTGGGTTTTAAAGGCAGAGACATATTGTTGGTTGGAGAAAAAAAAGAGTACATGAAACAAAAAGTTAAGTCTAGAAAAAAAGGACTTAAGGACTTGTATGAGATGGAAATAACAACAAAAAATGGTGAAAAAAAATACTGGCTTATTAGTGGTGGACCCAACACCAATATTAATGGAGAGATAATTGGATCTATTGGGATACACTTAGATATTACAGAATTAAAAATGTTAAACATAAAGGCAGATTCATTGATTAATGACTTAACTATAAGAAATGAAGAGCTTTCTCACTATGCCCATATAGTATCTCATGATTTAAAAACTCCTCTAAGAACAATTTCAACTTGTATTAATTGGCTTTTAGAGGACAATACAGAGACTTTAGACAAAGAGAGTCAAGGATATATAGATACCGTTGAAGAGGCTATTAAGGATATGGACAAGCTTATCTCGAGCACATTACAATACACAGAAATAAGAACTTCCAGAAAAGTAGCAACAGAACAACTACCACTTCAAACTGTGGTTGATTCTATTATTAGTTTTTTAATTAAAAACGAGAAAAATGATTTTAATTTCAATGTGGTAAAACCATTACCCGTTATTAATTTAACAGAAGTAAAGGCAAGACAGGTATTTCAAAACCTCATTGAAAACGCATATAAATACCGAGACCAAACCAAAAAAGGATTTGTTAATATAGACTGGAAGGAAGACAACGGGTTCTACCAGTTCTCTATCCAAGACAATGGAATAGGGATTGACCAAGAGCACTATGATTTGGTCTTTGAAGCCTTTAAAAAACTAAACAACCGAACAGACTCCAGTGGTATTGGACTATTTATTATTAAAAAAATAATTACCTCTGGTGGAGGTAAGATATGGATAGAGTCTGAAAAAGCAGTAGGTACTACATTTTTCTTCACCATACCTAAGTAACATGAATTGACGCAAAAAAGCATCAAAAAATATAATTAAAACTACACCTCTCTTTTTAGTACCAAAGGGCTCGGTTTTAAATGTATGATACCAACAAGGTTTAAAAACTGCATGATTTTATAGGTAACATCAATCTCATGCCAGCGAACCCCTCCAAAATTAGGACTACTGCTATGTTTGTGATGATTGTTGTGATACCCCTCACCCATCATTAAAAAATCAAATTTAAATAGGTTTTTAGAAGTATCCTTTGATTTGAAATTTACATATCCAAAAATATGGGCATACCAGTTAATGATAACACCATGTATTGGAGCCATCAATAAAACAACTGGAAATAACAACCATTGCCAAAAAG
>Ga0302125_10000463_pt1 | contig 22495 bp, 24 predicted proteins | sample CB4_surface_MG_FD_203111 | JGI IMG/M metagenome (GOLD analysis project Ga0302125, IMG submission 203111) | Marine microbial communities from Western Arctic Ocean, Canada - CB4_surface | ecosystem: Environmental > Aquatic > Marine > Oceanic | place: Canada: Western Arctic Ocean | collected... | reverse complement strand
TTTTTCAGGGTATGGAACTTAATAAATAATTATTTTGGTTTTGAAACTCGACTAACAGAACATTTCCAAAACCAAGGATTATCATAAACAATCTTGAGCGTTTCGCCGGAAATTAACCTTTCCCGAATAGAGATAACATCCGGATTGTTTGGCCAACAATAAAAATGTACAAAAATTCGATAAAATGATTCTTCATAATTAGAGTTTTTTGATTTTATAATATCAATACGTTCAACCGTGTTTTGTCCAACAAGCTTTTCAAATACGACCTTCACTTGATGCCATGTAACATTTGTTCGAGTGCGCGGAATACATATACTCGGTTCGGTTATAATTGGTGACATATTATTTATAATATATAAATAAATAATAGAAGTTTCAATTTTTTCCGTTTGAAAAAAAATTATTTATATTTTAATATATCTAATTCTGAAGTGGTTGTTGGAAATTTGTCGATACCATATATTTCTTGTAATAATAACCATTCAAACATTCCACCGATATAAATAGAAACATTTGTAAACCCCAAACCAATCAGTTGCTGATATTTAATAAATATTTTTTCATCATTATTATTTGTTCCATAAATAATTATTTTTTGATTTTTATTATCATTTAAGCATTCATTCAATAATTTAACCTCTTGATAAGGTGCTATTGTGTTTGGAATTAAACATTCTTGATTATTCTCATCCATAGTATTAATAATAATATTGCTATTGTTATTTATTTCTATTAACATTTCTTCAAAATTAAAATTTTTTATATAACTAATATTATTTGAAGAAAATGAAGAACTTAAAGAACTTAAAGAAGAAACATTTCCCATAAGTTAATTTAATATAATATAATATATAACTCTTTACATCTTAAACCTATATTTAAATAAAATACATAAAATACATAAAATACATAAAATACATAAAATACATAAAATACATAAAATACATAAAATACATAAAATACATAAAATACATAAAATACTAAAAAAATTGATATAAATAATATAAATATTACTTATATTTATATCAATATACTATGCTAGAGATTAAATCTTACTGGGATATATTACCCAATGAAATTCAAACAATAATTCTAAAACATAAAGCAGCTAAAACAATTCAACGTAATGCAATAAAAAAGTTTTATAAAAATTATGGTATAACATGGGAAAAAGATATACAAGATTATGATAAATTGTTGGATATATTCTGTTATTTAGCTGGTATATGTGACCCCCCACATGATTATATAAATTACTATAAATAAAGGGGCTAACCCCTTTAAATAAAGGGGCTAACCCCTTTAAAACCCCATTTAAATAAAGGGGCTAACCATATTCATTATAATTTTTGTAAATAATATAATGGCATAGTATTATATAATACATAATACATGTCAGATAACAATCATGATGAAGAAAAAATACAACAAAATACGGTATGTTGTTGTATTCGTAATTCAGTAGCTAAAAAAGAAGAACCAGAACCGATAGAACCAGTCAAACCAGAACCAGTCAAACCAAAACCCGTAAAACCAGAACCAGTAAAACCGGACCCTTTAGAAGCTGAAATTTTCAAATTTTTATTATCGCCATTTATTTATTTAACCAAATTTTTCAAGTAATAAAATTATAATTCATTATATGGGTAAATTTTTTTACAATAAATAATATTTTTATAAAAGTAAAAGTTTAAAAATTGAAAAATATTATTTATTTTATATCACTAAAAGTAACATATCAAATTCTTAATATGCCATATATATCAATAATTGATATATTAAGAATTATTATAGAAATAATCGGTATTATTACAATACTTAAATTTATACGTAGAATACAACTTATAGTAATAAATTATATAAAAGAACGGTTTAATTGTATAAAATTAACAATTCAAACGATATATAATAAGATTGTATTTTTGATTAATTTACCAAATATAATGTTTAATATTATAGCATTTATTTATTTAACCAAATTTTTCAAGTAATAAAATTATAATTCCATGGAATAGTTATTTAATGAAATTCCACAATTATTTCAACTTCCTCGCGTTTTATACTCTTTGTTGCACTAATAGATAATTCTTCGCGTTTTTTACGTGTTTTCGGTGTACAATTCGTTTTCTTTTTTGCTGTACTATTACGACTATTCATGTCAGCTTCAATTTCGGAATAATTATTTTCGATATATTCAACCACATTATTTTCCAATGCCCATTTAAAAAAATTCAGTTGGCCGATAGTGGTCTGAATAAATTTATCTTTTTTATACGGAATAGTGATACGTTCCCATCGACAAAACGGGTCAAAACGACGTTTCGCATAAGCTTTCAAATTAAGTTTATAATCAACATATACTTTAAATCGTTTAATATTTTCACCAGAACCATTATTATAAACCGTATAATGTTTTTTTGCATAATTAGTTGCAAACCAATCTACGATACGGAGAGATATACGAGATTCGCCATTAATAATACCTAACATTTTATCCATTTTAACATTATCGTCTTTATTATAATAATCCATTAATTTATTTAAGAGGATATCGTTTTGTTTAACATAAGTCATTCTTATTTTAATAATTTTAATAGTTTTAATAGTTTTAAATAGTTATTTTGAAAAATAAAGAGTCAATATATTATTATTATTATTATTATTATTATTAATTTCTCCAATACAAGAATTCGATAATTGAATTTTATTTGTTTTTTTTGTTATGATAATGTCTTTTATATAAATTAGTAAATTTTGAATGCTTTTTTTTGATGGACTACTTTTTCCAAATTTATAAAATATTTTAGTTAAAACATTCATCCAAAAACATAAAGGATAATCTATATAATCACCAATATTAATAACAACTGTAGTATCTGTATATATAATTGTCTGAATAAATGGTTCTAGAATTTTATTTTCAATTAACATATTCCAGTCGGTCGATTCGTCTGCTATGCTCATTAAATTTTGTGATAAATTTAATGAATATGTTATATTTAATAATGGATATATTTGATTTCGAAATATGCCACGCAACGACCATTCAGGAGTCGTATCTTTAAAATATGGAATATTGTATAAATGGGCATAATCGAAAATAATATTTTTATAAACATTAAGCATTGGTCTACATATTTTGACATCTAAGATAGTATTTTCAGATTTAATAACTACTAAATCTAATATATTGCGACCTCTACAGATATTATTAAATACATTTTCAATAATATCACCCTTATGATGACCTAAAAAGATTTCTTCGCAATTATATTTAGTTAAAACATCTTTATAAAGGTCGAACCGTATATTTTTTGTCTGAAGCTCATAATCATACCTTTTAATTTTTCCTCTTTGAATATTTTCTATATTATGAACAATTAATTCTATATTATTATCATTACACCACACCTCTAAAAATCTAGCTTCTTCTACAGATTCTATACGATTATTATAATTAATATGTACACCTATTACTTGTTTATTCAATAATTTAAGTATACTAGCCAAAACCATTGAATCTACACCTCCAGATAAAGATACAATATAAGTATTTGATGTTTTTTCAATTATATAATTTTGTATTTCTTTAACTAATGGGTCGATGAATGTACTATCGTTATTATTATTATTATTATTATCATTATTATTATTATTATTATTATTATTTTCATCATAAATGTTAATAGTATTAACTATGGGAATATATTCCAAAACGGTTTTGAATAATAAATAATCCATATTAATTATTCTATTAATTAATATTATTAATAGATTCAATTTTTCAATGTCGGTAAATTAATTTGTTCTCCGATATTCGAATTTTGAGGAATCAAAAATTTATCTTGGTCATCAATAACATCTAAATAGTTTTTTTCTAAAAAGGGATTCTGAAAATTTCGTCTTATTAATTTTCTCTCTTGAAGTTCTTCTTTTTTTTGTATATTTTCTCTATTATTTTTTTTTACTATATATTCTCCACATATTGAAACATTATGCATAATTTCATTGTCCGAATTTAATATTGGTTTATTTTTTTTTGTTGATTTTTCATATTTTTCTTCTGAACTCCAAACAATAACTTCCATAATATAATTTAATTATATTAATTAAATTATATTTAATTTTATTTAATTATATTTAATTTTATTTAATTAATTTTAATTACATATTTTATAATGAATAATATACAACATATACAACATATACAATCTATACATTTTCATATACATAGATGCGATGAAATCATTAATTTGCTTAAACAATTGACTCATGCTCCTGATATAACTGAATGTGTATTTCATAATATTTTATATTCACTCAAAAATAATCATCATATATATCTTTATCTTAAAAACAATAAAGTAGTTGGTATGGTAACACTTATTGTTGAACCAAAATTAATACATGGAGGTAAACTAGTGGGACATATAGAAGATTTAGTGGTTGATAAAAATTATAATGGCCAAGGTATTGCTACAGAATTGTTAACTTATGCTATACAAATTGCAAAGGATACAAATTGTTATAAAATTATTTTAAATTGTGATAAAAGAATGGTTGCGTTTTATGAAAAAAGTGGATTCACTTCTGAAGAAGTGCAAATGAAACAGTACTTAAATAAAGACAATTCTGGAATATAATATTATATTATATTATATTATATTAGTTTTTTACGGCGACTTTTACGGCGACTTTTACGGCGACTTTTACGGCGACTTTTACGGCGACTTTTACGGCGACTTTTGTTTTTTTTAGATGAACCAGCACTGGACCTGGACCTGGACCTAGACCTGGACCTGGACCTCATCGCCCCATCTGATGATTGTGGGTGGGAAAAATTGGTCCGATGTATTGGACATTTTTGATAACATGAACTACCATATTTGCATCTTGTCTTTTGTAATTTAATTAGAATTTCCATTATAATACCTGCGATAGCACCGGTATTGTTAGTGTCGGGATTTTTATATAACGCTAATTGATTTGGCGGAACCATATTATCTGTTTGAATTTGACAAAATGCGGTCGATATTTCATCTAGATTTTCAAATAACCATTTTTTATGTTTATCGCTTTTAACGAATTCATTCATACCCGTAATTAATTCTTCACCCTTATATTGGTCTTGTTTCCAATAAGTAGAAAACATACCAAGTTCTTTCATTTTTTTTACAAAATGTTTGTTATTGGTTGTAATATTAAAAGATGAATTTGCAGACTCTATATTCGATAATATTTCTTGTATTTTATCTAAGTCGACATTATCTGTCATATAATAAATGATTATATAATAATTAGTTAATTAGTTAATTAGTTAATTAGTTAATTAGTTAATTATATAATCAGCAACACCAACAGCAAGACATTTTATAGGATTGAGTATATTCAGATATTCAGTTACACTATTTATTGTTGCGTCTGGTTCATTTTTGACATCACGCGAGACACGTTTATTTACCCATAAATTAAATAAATACAACAATCTCTGGTTTGTAAAATCTTTTGAAAAATGTTTATTACGTTTCGCTAGATATAATATATAATCTAATAGAGATTGCGCTTTAATTGGGAAATCATATTTAAGTATCATATTCTCGGCTTTTCCTACACGACACGCTCTTTCAGCAGAGTGTTTACATTTAGTTTTATATATTTCTGTATCAAACATTTTAGGTTTTGATGATTTCGAAATTTTTTTTAAAAATGGAAATATCGAACCTTTTTCGTTATTATTTACACCCGAATGAAATGATACTGTTTTTTTTATGAAATTTGACATATTACTAGGAGTATTTATATGCGGAATAATATAATTTTAATTCAATTTTTTTATATTTAACTGTTTTGTGAACAAGAATTTGTCTTTAGTTTGTCGTCTACGTTGTAAGTTACATTTTAAGCAGCATACAATAACATTATTATCCTGATGTGGTAAATCATTATCTATTCGGTCTAATGTCCATTGTTCCATATCCCGTACTTTTTTATATAAAAGTTTCATATTACATTTACAATAATAACATTTTAATTTTGATGTAACTATTTTTTCGATGGTTTGTTCCCTACTAATGTTATTATCATCATATTTATTTTTCGTTATATCTTGTGTTTTATAACTTGTAATTTTCTTATCTATCTCTCTTAAAAGTTCTTTTTTATATTCAAAATCATAATTTAAATATAATTTATTTATTATTTGCTCTTGAAAATAAGTTTCAAATACAAAATCAGGCAATAATTGCATACAATCGCGTTTTGCTATAATATCGAGGTTATTAGGGTCATTTGCCTTATTGATTTTATCACATTGGTGTTTACCTTTTATTTCAATCTGTTTCATAGATATAATGGAGGAAACCTCGAAAAACATCAAACGCATAAAATAATAGTGTAACTCCGATTAAGTAGTTCCTCTAATTTGTGCATTCTCTTCTACAATTTCTAATTGTTGTCTTAATTCATATAAAAAATTTCGGCTTCTTCTTATAAACCATTCATAATTACTTCTAAGTTGTCGATTAATATTTTCATCGGTATATTCGCCATCACTATTTGTAAAATGTACATCAATTGTATTATATATTATATAATGCATTTCATTTATTCTCGTTAATACAACTTGATACGTTTCATTTGAATTTGGTAGTTCATCATCAAGAGCAGTTTCATCTAATTCATTTATATCATTTACAATATCATTTATATCGTTATATATTTCGTCAACTTCATTTTTAATTCTAATAATAAAATCAGTATTTATATGCAATTGTGATTGAACATGTATTCCTAATTCAGGCATAAATTGTTTACATGTTGGACATGTAAGATGACCGCGACTAATCCAGTTTTGTATACATCTAGGATGAAAGTCATGACAATGATTACCAATATTTTTTTGAACTCTATCTAAACAAATTCCACATCTTTCAGTTTTCCTAAATGCTCTTTGAATACGTTTAGATGCGTTTTTTTTTCTTAACGAACTGACTTTTCTTCTTGTCGATGATGATTTTTTCGTGTCTTTTGTCGATGATGATTTTTTCGTGTCTTTTGTCGATGATGATTTTTTCGTGTCTTTTGTCGATGATGATTTTTTCGTGTCTTTTGTTTTGTTCTTTGTATCCTTTTTTTTTTGTAGTTTTAATTGGCTTAGGCGTCGTTGTTTACTTTTTTCATTTTTACTGCGTTGACTCCGTGATATAGGCATTATCTTTATATTATACAAATATAAAGATAAATTTGGAATGCATAGCGTTAGTTTCTCATAAATCTTTACATATTTGACATTCAACTGAATCATCATCATCTATTAAATTAATAGCGACATTTGCAAATTGAGGATGATATTCGTCATTGCATAATACCTCTAAAATATTATCAACAGTATCATAGTATGCATAACCAATAATTAATTGTGACTCCAGTATTAAATCTTGAAGATAATTAATTAACCAAATTTCACGTTTCTCTTTTGGAATTTCCTGTTTAATATTATCAATACACCAATCATTTGGATTATATCTTACCCACATAATATTTGGTATATTTTCCATTTCACAAGTTAAACTACTCATTACTTTTGACATGCGTTTCATATCACAAGAAAGTGTATCATTATTATAACCAAAACGATGTTGATGTTCATCTATTTCTAAAAATACATATCCCGAATTTAAACCTAAAACAAAATCTATATAACACCAAGTGTCGTTTGAATCAACACATTTAAAATCGATTCTTTTTTCCCTCTTAAAATGACCATTTGGCGGCATTATTTCAGGTAAAAAGGATTCTTTCCATCCAGCATTAATAAGTGCTTTACAAATTCTTTCTTCTTGTTTTTTATGTCGTGCTACAAATATTTCATTATGATTTCTATTTATATGAATTGAACGAGAAAAGGATTGTCCAAAACTATCTAAACATATATCACATTTATATGGTTTTTCTCCAGTATGAATACGCATATGTGTGGTTAGTGTCCATTTTACAGAAAAACTTTCATCACATTCTTCAAAATCACATTTATATGGTTTCTCTCCTGTATGAGTTCGTTTATGTTTTTTTAGAGTATCATTTACAGCACATCTAAAATCACATCCTTCAAAATCACATTTATAATCTCTTTGTTGAGTATGTTGTCGTTTATGTACTCCCAAATGACCTTGTTGAGCTGTTGTAAAATCACATCCTACAAAATCACACAAATAAGGTTTTTCATTAGTATGAGTTCGCAAGTGCAAAGTTAATCCAGCTTTTCGTACGAATTCTTTATTACATTCTTCAAAATTACATTTAAAATTATATATTTTTGTATGATGTTGTTGAATATGTACCTTCATTGAGTGATTACAACCAATTTTATAATCACAATATTCGCATTGAAGATCTTTCAAATGTATTCTATTTATATGACACTGTAATGAATCATTCCGATTAGAAGAATAGTTACAATTCTCATATTCACAATTAAATTTTAATGTGTCTTTTGAATGAATCAATAAATGACGTTTTAATGCACCGGATCTACCAAATTGTTTATCACACTCTTCACAATTAAATTGTTGTTTAATATTTTCTAATTTATTATTCATATTAGGTTTATTCTTATATTAATTTTAAATTAATTTAAAAATTGATATAAATATTTTTATATTTCCAGAAATTTAAATACCTAAATATAATGAATAAAAAAATGTATTAAAAATATTTTTTTATTCATTAATAATGATTAATAAAATATTTTTTAAAAATACAGTTTATTTATAGTTTATTTATAATTAAGAATTGTTCAAAATTATAAAAAAAGATTTAAGCTATTACTAGATTAGAACCACGATTCCAAATGCTTCTTTCAACACCAGTTGTAGCAATTTGTAAAATAAAATTTAAAATATCTTGTGTTGTTGGATTAACATTGAGACTAAATGCTGGGTTTCTAGTAGCAAATCCAGCAAATTCAGCCCAAGCAGAAAGTTGCATTCCATAAAAAATTACTGGGTCAGAATCTGGATATGATTCTCCGCGAAATAAAACTCCAAAATATTTAGTAAAATAGTCAAATAGCTCTTGTGTTGTAGGTTGTAAGATTTGTTCATTATAATGAGCACATACACCTTCCAAGTAATTCAAATCTATTGGTATACGTATTAATATCATTACATTAAATTGTGTTCCGGCTGCTTTGCCACCAACCATATATTTATTCGGATGATAAAAATCGGGTCCATTTCCACTTATTTCGGCAAATAGATAAAAATATGATCCTTCTTGTTGTGTATAAAAGATATTGTAAATATCTGTACGTCGCCCACTTTCTGTACTAAAATCGGCGCAATCATGTTCAATTAGTCCTTCTGCTGGTTTAACTGTATTTGTTACACCACCAACATCGGGATTATAAAAGCCTATAGGTGTAGTAGTTGAATTAGGCCATATAAATGGATTTGTGGGCTCTGTTCCTGACGTTGTAACTACTGGTTTGGTACCAGTATAACCCCACATTTTAGAAAGAATATCTATTCCATGTTTCTTTGATTTGAGTGGAGTAAGTAATTCTGGTAGGGCAGGATTGAGTAGATGGTCTGTTGATTTAATTGTAGCACTTGGAGAATCTAATACTAAATTAGTATCATTTGAACCGCCGGTAATAGTAATGGTATGCATTATAATATATAATTATATTTTAATTTTAACTAAAATTTATATGTCTAAATATTATTTTTGACAATATAAGTAATTTATTTAAATACTATATAATATATACTATATAGCATGTCATTTTTTGTTTATTTTATTCAATCAACAAATGGTTCAACCTATATTGGTGCAACAGTTAACCTTGACAAACGCATCAGACAACATAATAAAGAAATAAAAGGCGGAGCGACCGCCACATCTATGAAAGTTTTAAAGGGAGAAGCATGGTCATATGTTTGTTATGTAGAAAATTTCCCAACCTGGAATGAAGCATTAAAATTTGAATGGCGATGGAAACAAATATCAAGACAAATACAAAAAACGAAACCAACACAAAAACCAATAGAGAGACGAATGGAAGCATTGCAAAAATTATTAGCGCTGGATAAACCAACATCAAAAGCGTTACTATATACCGAATGGGAAGCTCCACCAAAAATAGTTTATAACGAATAGAATTGAATAAAATAGAATAAAATTGATTATACTTTTTACACATTTAGACATTTAAAACGCTGATTATTTTACTCCTTATAATTTTTGGAAGAATGGTGTTTAAAAGAATTACGTTTGAATTATACTGTTCAGAATATGAAAAATTAGACAATAAAATAAATATATATTTAACTCTTTTTTATTATAATTATAAAAAGAGTTAAACTTTTATTATCATTATATATTAATAATGTCATATGACCAATGTCAAGAACTGAAAAATATAAAATATAAAACTATGCTTTTAAATGGTAATAAGAAATTAAATATAACATCAATTACAAATGATATTTCTAAATTAGATATATTATTAGATGAAGAAAGTGAACAAAACAAAAAAGAATCTTGGAATAAATTAGATAAATCGGTTAAAATGAAAAAAATAACTGAATATATTAAAACTCTTACTATAAAACACAAATTAAATGATGTCGAAATATCGTCATTAAATGAATTTATAAATTCAAATTTAGATAAAAAAAATTTACAAAAAAACAAAGATGTAATATATATAAAAGAATCTGGGAAAATAGAAAATATTCCAACTTTACAATTTAATAATACAAGTCGGAAATTTTCATTGAAAAGAACACCCCAACATGTTTCAACCGCAAAAGCATTGGGGCCTACTAAAAATAAAACAAGGTCGCGTTCATATAAAAATAAATCACCGAATTCCCCTAAAAATGAATCGAATAAAAATTAAATACTGACCGTTTGAATTTGACCAGTTGTTTTCCATTTTTGGTGTATTTTTGTAAAATAATTATTTTTTGAATATATAGTTTCAGTTTGCTTTTGTTCCAAATTATTATTAATTATATGTGGAATAATAGAAGCTTTTGCAGGATGAATACGTTTTTTTTTTATTAAAAAATTCATTAATTTAAATCTAAATGAAATATTTTTTTTAATATTAAACAAATTTTTTTGTGATTCATTATCATAATTTCTAGATAATTCGTCATTAGGGTTTCGTTTAGATTCGTCGACTTTAGAGTTTCGCTGAGATTCGTCGTCTTTAGAGTTTCGCTGAGAGTCGTCGACTCTGGAGTGTCGCCAAGAGTCGTCATCTTTGGAGTTTCGCCAAGATTCCTCGTGTAATTTACTTAGTATTTTTTTTTGCAAAAGTATTTTATTATTTTCTAATTGCGTATTAATATGTGGAGACAATCCATATTTTTTCAATAAAATATCAACTTCGTTTGCGCAATTATTTAAATTGCCCTCGCTACCATCCATATATAAAGTAGAACCAAAATATAAAGAGACTACTCCGGGGGGCCATTTATTCATATCTAATAAACATGGTTCCATTACTATCGGAATCATTAATTTATTTCTCGCATTGGCATATGTCCATTCTTTTAAACAATTGTCTCTTTTACGTGGGTCATTTGCTGTTTCGTGAACCTTTCTACAATATGTATCTGTTAAACAAACCATAACTACTTCAGCATTATCGATTCCATTAACCATAGCCGCATCTATATTACCATATAAATTATTCTCATCAATCCAAACAGACCAACCACATGTCTCCAATTTTTTAGCTAATTCACATACTCTAGCATGATTATCGCGATTTAAGTTATCGTTTTTCCACGTGTGTGAAAAAAATAATTGTCGTTTTGTTGTATCCATAATAATATTAATAATTAATCTTTAATAATTAATAATTAATCTTTAATAGTTTATGTAAATAATGTACATTATTTATATATATTATTTATTATAAATTGTAAAATTGATATGAATATTAAAGTATATATACTTATAACATGTCCTATCTACACGATATAATTGATGAAATTTTATTTATTTTACAAGAAATTCAAGTATTCACAGACGAAGAAGTCAATGAATTAAATAAATCCATAAAATTACAATTAGAAGACTATATATCAAATAATATTTTGGATATAATGAATCCCGATTTTGACAAAAAATTAACACAAACATGTTACGAAACTAATTTATTACAAATAATACATTTATATAATGAGAATATTCATGACCGAATAGAATATAAATTAAAATATTTAATTCATCATGCTAAAATATCATTGTATACAAAAATGATTCCACCGCGGTCATATAAAAATAGTTATATTCGTCGCATTATACCAAATCAAGAACATCTAACCGAAAAAATAAATATATTGCAAAGTATGCCACAACCGAATCAACGCAGTGATGAATGGTATATTTTTCGACATAATTTGTTAACTGCTAGTTCTATCTGGAAAGCATTCGGAAGTCAAGCTAGTAAAAATCAACTTATATATGAAAAATGTAAACCACATTGTATATTTAAAGGCGCACCGATAAATTCTCCATTACATTGGGGTCAAAAGTACGAACCAGTTTCTGTAGAATTTTATACAAAATCTTATAATACTGAAATTAGCGATTTTGGGTGTATACAACACCCAAAATATCCATTTATTGGTGCTTCACCCGACGGAATAAATACAGACGCTAACAATGCTCGATATGGAAGAATGCTTGAAGTCAAAAATATTGTAAATAGAGTAATTAATGGTATTCCAAAAATGGAATATTGGATTCAAATGCAAATTCAAATGGAAACTTGCGATTTAAATGAGTGCGACTTTTTAGAAACTAAATTTGTTGAATATGAAAACGAGGAAGCTTTTAATAGTGACGGTTCATATACATATTCAGCAGATAACAAACTCAAAGGGCAAATGATAATGTTTTATATTAACGGCAGTGTTCATTATGAATATGCTCCTTTATATAATACTGAAAAGGAGTTTTGTGAATGGGAAAAAGATATTTTAAATAAAAATTCACATGGTGAATGGATAAAAAATATATTTTGGAAATTGGAAATATATAGTAATATTTTAGTTTTACGCAACAAATTATGGTTTGAAGCATCGATACCAATTATAGAAGAATTATGGAATAATGTAATAAACGAGCGAATTAGTGGTTATGAACATCGAGCACCAAATAAACGAAAACGCATACCGAAATTAACTGAGGAATTAATTGTTAATAAATGCTATATTCAAACGAATACAGATATGCCTACGAATATGGATACTATTTAATGTTTTCGAGATAGGCGTTTAATACGACGTCGTTGCCCACCACCTTGACTGCTGTCCATAAATCCCGACAAATCTTGGCTGGCCATACGCGACAAACCTTGGCTGTTGGAACATGATGTTGTTAGCATAGGCAATTCTGGGATATGAATACGTGCTTGAATGCGAATTTGATTCAATACATTATCCTCAAATAGTTTATTTAAAGAATAATTCAGAAAATATGGTATTGTATTTGAATGGTTTAATTCGGTTAATCGATTTTGAAATAAATCAATTAACAAATGTATATCAACATCTAGAACTATAGGTACTTTACTATATGCAGAAATAATACTATTTAAAGTCGGTTGATTACCTTGTTTTCCACGCGTTGGTAGCCAGTTATTAATTGTTTCAATCATCGATGTAAAGATTGTAGACTCTAGATGTGTATGCCATAATGCTTTAATCCATCTATTTCTGTTAGATTCTCTTTTTTTGGCCTCAGCAACGATAGCATCTGCTTCTGGACCCACTGGTTCTGGGTCTAATATAACTTCTATTTTTTTACCATCAGTAGAATATATAGTAGTTTGAGACCCCATACTTGATACTGAATTTCGCGACGTTAATGGTTCACATTGTGATGGGTTATTCTTTAATTCATCTATGACACCAACACTTTGCGATACTTGTTCCGTTGTCTTAGGTAAATAATTTGGGGGTTGCAGTCCATCTGGGTCATTTTTCACTAGCTGTTGTATCTGTTCGTTCATAGCAATCCAAGCCATATCTACATATACAGTTGCCGCGGCTTTTTCTACATCTGATTTTGGTGGTTTATTTGGTTCATCAGTCATGAACTCTTCATATTTTTTTTCAAGAGCGGCTTTTTCCAATTGATATTTGTCATCTTTCTTTTTTGTTCTCGTAACTTCTTGCTTTAAAAACCGTTCGAGTTTTGTGCCACTTAAACTTTGTTTATATAGTACTAAATCAAATCCCTCTAATAAACTAGGTATTGTATATTTAATTCTCATATTACTCATAGCTGTATCTATAGCAATTTTAGCATTGGCAGGACCAGTTTTATCAAACCAGTCAAGAATTTTATCTTCTATTTCTTGTTTTGATGCGATAGCTTCAGGTATTTTTATAAATGTATTCCATAAATCTACACCGTATGATGCTATCTCGGCTGCTTGTTCAGGGGAATAATATTTACCTGGTTCGATATGTTCACTTTCTACTGTTTCTTTGATTATTGTCTCGATTTCGAGTCTCTCTATCGCATCGGCTTGTACAGCCTCTTCTTCGGCGGCTATTCTTCGTGCTTTTTCTCGTTCTAAATTTTCCTTTGCTGTATTTGCATCTTTTAATCGTTGTTCTGCTCTGGATAGACGTTCGGTTTCGGCGACTACATTACCCGCGGCGTCTGAAGTCAGACTTAAGTTGGTTGGGTTTTGGGTTCTTGATTTCACAACACCCCTTGACGCCGACTTTGACGCCGACTTTGGCGCCGACTTTGGTGCACCACCTTTTTTGGTTTTTCTTCCAGTTCGCTTTCTTTTTATAGTTTTTCTTTTTATAGTTTTTCTTTTGAGTTTTTTAAATTTTCTAGTTGATTTTAATAACTTTTTTTTTAAAACTCTGGTTTTTCTAGCCATTTATATATAATATATAGATTTTTAATAAATTTTATATATTTTATATATACCTAAATCTATTTAAAATTAATATAATATAATATAATAAATAAATGGAAGTCGAAATGCATGTAAAGAAACGCAATAATAAAACGGAAATAGTATCGTTTGATAAAATATTAAAGCGGATTAAAACATTAGGTTTAGAACACGGTATTTCCATAAATTATACATCATTGGCTATTAAAGTAATCGACCAATTATATGACGGCATAGACACGTCGCGTATAGATGAATTAACTGCCGAACAATCAGCGTCAATGGCGACAATACATCCCGATTATGGAACATTAGCCAGTGCTCTAGTAATATCAAACCTTCATAAAAAAACAGATGCGTCATTTCACAAATCAATGAATAAAATTTATAATTTCAAAGATGTAAATAATATACATGTACCATTACTTTCCCAAGAATTTATTTATATTATAAATGAATTTGGGGCATATTTTGATAATATTATAGATTATAATCGCGATTACCTAATTGATTATTTTGGTGTTAAAACATTAGAACGCGCATATTTAATTCATATAAATGGCCACATTATTGAAAGACCACAACATATGTGGTTGCGTGTTGCTATTTGCATTCATAAAGACGATTTAGACGCAATTACAGAAACATACAATTTAATGTCACAAAAATATTTTACACACGCAACACCAACTCTTTTTAACGCCGGAACACCGCGCCCACAATTAAGTTCGTGTTTTTTAATTGCCATGGAAAACGATAGTGTAGATGGTATATATAATACACTAAAAGAATGTGCTAATATATCCAAGTGGGCGGGTGGTATTGGGCTGCATATTCACAATATTCGCGCAAAAGGAAGTCATATTCGTGGAACTAATGGAACATCGAATGGTATAGTGCCGATGTTAAGTGTTTTTAATAAAACAGCCCGGTATATTGACCAGTGCATTACACCAGAAACTTATATATATACAACACGAGGTCCGATTGAAATACAATATATAACAAATAATGATTATATATTTAATTCGACAGGTAACGTAGAGCAAATCGAAAATGTTTTAGAACATCCGTATGATGGGGAAATATATAGTATTGAAACAACGCATAGCATTGAACCATTACAAGTAACAGACCAACACCCAATATTTGTATTAGTAAATCAGGTAAGAGGAACGGATTTTTCAACAATTGAAAAAAGACTAAAACATTATGAAATGGACGATTCGACTAATCAGATAATACAATGGAAGGATGTAAAAGATTTAACAATGGATGATATGTTAATTTATACAATACCACAATATGTTAGTGATATACATACAATAACACAAGAAGATTGTTATATGTATGGTGTAATATTAGGCGATGGTTGTTTTGATAATAAATCAACAACTGGATATATATCATTACATACAATAAATAAAGGATATATACTGGATTATTGTAAAAATTATTTTGAAAAAAAATGTATAAATTATTCAGTAAATACAATCGATAATATTGCAAGAATTAGATGGAATAAAAATATTATTATGCCATTTCGATATGCTGATATATATGATATGGGACATGAAAAACATATTGCATCGAGATGGTTAAATCTTCCTATAGAAAAAGCGAAGTATATAATTAAAGGCTTAATAGATACTGGTGGTTGTAAAGATAAAGAATTATTATTCGATAGTACATCAAGAAATTTAATTGAGAGTGTTCGATATTTATTACTTCGAATGGGTATACCAACTAGTGGTGATAGACGATGTATGATAGAGAATAAAAAAGTATGTTATACATTAAGTGTACCACAAACCGACGAGATATGTCAATTAGTTAATATAGAAAATAATTCGAAGTTTTTCAAATTTTTGAAATATAAAAACTACATATTTACGCGTATTAAATCGATTTCTAAGATAGAATATACTGGAACATTATATGACCTTCAAATGAAAAATAAACACGAATACATGATTCATAATGGAATAATTCATAATGGTGGTGGGAGACGAAATGGAAGTTTTGCCATCTATATTGAACCACATCATCCCGATATTGAAGATTTCCTCGATTTAAAGAAAAATCACGGAGACGAGGAATTAAGAGCACGTGATTTATTTTATGCATTATGGATATCAGACCTTTTTATGGAACGAGTTAAAACGAATTCTGAGTGGAGTTTATTTTGCCCCGATTCTGCCCCTGGATTATCTGAATGTTACGGTGATGAATATAAAAATTTATATGCAAAATATGAAAGTGAAAAACGATTTATTAGACAAATAAACGCGCGTGATTTATGGATTAAAATCTTAGATTCACAAATGGAAACCGGTACACCATATATGTTATATAAAGATTCTGTTAATAAAAAAAGCAATCAACAAAACCTTGGTACTATTAAGTCTAGTAATCTTTGTGTTGCACCAGAAACATGCATTTTGACAGATAAAGGACAATTTGAAATACATAGTTTAAAAGATAAGAAGGTAAATGTATGGAATGGTAAAGAATTTAGTGAAGTTGAAATAAAACAAACAAATGATTGTTCCGAATTAATGACAATAACATTTTCAGATGGGGCCGAACTAACATGTACTAAATATCATAAATTTTATATACAGGATGGTTTTATAAAAGGAAAATTAAAATCGGATATTATTAATTCGTCGAAAGTGACCGTAATAGAAGCGCAAAATTTGTGTGAAAATATGAAATTAATTAAATGCGAATATCCTATTATTGATTATAAAAATGATAAAGATGATAAAGAAATTAATCTTGAATATGCTTATACTAATGGATTTTTTTCTGGAGATGGAACATATTGTAATATATCCAATATAGAAGAAAAATCATGTAAATTTAAAGCTTTAAATGATAAATCATATTGTAAACGACATGTTAATTCTCAACGTAATAATGAAAGTACTGAATATTGTCAGGCTAATAGTTATTCAAAAAAACCACGCGTAACTTTATATGGTGAAAAAATAAAATTATTAGAAAATTTGGATTATATCAGTACTGGAAAGGAAAAAGATAATCGATTAAATGTTACGTTAAATGTAAATCTTAAAGAAAAATATTTTGTACCAATTAATTATTCATTAAAAAGTAAATTAGATTGGTTATCTGGGTATTGTGATGCAGATGGTACAATAAGTAAAAATGGCGATAATCAATCATTACAGATTTCATCTATACATAAAGATTTTCTATTAAAAATTAAATTAATGTTGCAAACATGTGGAGTGTCATCGAAAGTTACATTGAATATGGCTAAACGACTTTCATATTTACCGAATGGTAAAAATGGATATGATTATTTTGAATCTAAACCTATTTGGAGATTATTGGTTCCATCAAATGATTTAATGAAATTATTAGAATTGGGTTTAAGTTGTAAACGATTGGTTATCAATAAAAAAATATATCAAAGAAATGCTACTCAATTTGTTACAGTAATTAAAACAGAAAACCATGGTAGATTAGATAAAACATTTTGTTTTAATGAAAGTAAACGACACGCTGGTATTTTTAATGGTGTTATTACATCAAATTGTACGGAAATTACTGAATATAGTAACGAAAATGAAACTGCGGTTTGTAATTTGGCGTCAATCGCGTTAAATAAATTCGTTGTAGAAACACCAAATCCATTTACAAATGTTATCATATACAGTAAAGAAAGTTGTAATTGGTGTGTATTATTGAAAGCATTATTAAAACGTAAAAGTATTGAATATCATGAAATCACACTAGTAACAGATGAACAAATCGCAGATTTTAAAGATAAATGGAAGGTTGAAACTGTTCCACAATTAATAGATAATGGGATTTTGGTTGGTGGATTTACTGAATGTTTAGAAATTTTAAGAAAGAAATTTGATTATAGAGAATTACATAAAGTGACCAAAGTAGTCGCGAATAATCTAAACAAAGTAATCGATATTAATTTCTATCCAACCGAAAAAACCAAACGCAGTAATTTGTATCATAGACCGGTTGGTATCGGTGTTCAAGGGTTCGCTGATACATTTATTCTTATGGATATTCCATTTCACAGTGATGCCGCTAAAGTAATCAATAAGAATATATTTGAAACGATTTATCATGCTGCTCTAGAACAAAGTATGGAATTATCTAAAGAGCGAAATAAAGATATGAATATTTTAAATAATACATATATGTCATCTTGGAGTTTTAAAGATATAAACGACGATTTATGTCAAGAATATGTTGTTGATGATTATTTAAATAGTTCTTCTAGTTCTACTGCAAAAACTGAACTGAATATAAATGTATTATTAAAAAAACATAAACCGATTCGTCGAGAAATAGAGAGAGAAAAATCGCACTGTTATGGTTCATATTCATCTTTCGAAGGTTCACCGGCTTCAACAGGGATTCTCCAATTTGATATGTGGAATGTTAATCCGACAGCAAATTCAAACATTAATTATGATTGGACCAATTTAAAGACAATGATAAAAACGCACGGATTAAGAAATTGTTTATCGGTAGCACCGATGCCCACAGCCAGTACCAGTCAAATATTAGGTAATAATGAGTGTTTTGAACCATTCACAAGTAATATATATTCTCGAAGAACTTTGGCTGGTGAATTTGTGTTGGCGAATAAATATCTAATTAAAGAATTAATTGAATTAGGTATTTGGAATACTGATATTAAAAACAATATTATTATGAATAAAGGCAGTGTTCAATATATAGATACAATACCGAAATTTATTAAAGATAAATATAAGATTGTATGGGAAATTCCAATGAAACATTTGATTGATATGGCAAAAGATAGAGGTGCGTTTATATGTCAATCGCAGAGTTTAAATTTATGGATGGAAGACCCTGATGCAAAATCTTTAACAAATATGCATTTTTACGGGTGGAATTCAGGATTAAAAACCGGTATATATTATTTGCGTAGAAAAGCCAAACACCAACCACAACAATTTACAATTGAACCGACAAAAAACCCAGATGCAATTTCTGAATTAAGTTCAGAAATGACAAGTGGATGTGATATGTGTAGCGGATGAAAATAAAGAAAATTGTAGGGATTAAGGAATTAAGGGTTTAAGTGTATTTAAATTTGATTCAAATTCATTATAATCAATATTGTATTTTAGTTTACCGTAGCATCGAATAGTTGCTAATACATCAACCATTGAATTATGTAAACCATCGGGTGTAGTATTAAATAAATATTGATATAATTCTATTAATTTGGGATATTTATAATATGACCTACCGCTTTTATTATATGTTAATATTTTACAAATATTAACACTATTTTTCATAGTACAAAATTCGGGTATTTTGTTTTTTGTAAAATTATTTTCCAGTCTGAATCTTAAACATTCTACCATTATCATGTTTTTATCAAACGATATATTATGCCCAACAATCTCATCTACAGTATTTAATAATTCATTAAATTTAATTAATTCTGGTTTAAGTTCAACTCCTTTAGTCTTAGACATTTCATTAGATATTTTATGAATGTTTTCACTTTCTTTTGTAATTGTAATACTATTTGGTAACTTAATAATAGTATCACGATAATCAAGTACAGTATTTAGTTCGGTATCATATATAATATATGATAATTGTACAATATATGGCCATTGTTGTGTAGCAATAACCGGTGTATTATATGACGTTGGTAGCCCAGTAGTTTCAGTATCAAACACCAAAATTTTCATTTATATAAATTTAATATATATTTAATTATATTTTTTAAATCAATTTTTATAATTTTATAATTTTATTCTAAAAAAAAACCGATAATTATATCACTGGTTCATTCTCTATTAATTTCATGTTTATTGTCGTTATAGTTTTATATATGGAGAGATATATCAATTTTCAGATAAGCATTTAGATAATTCTATAGGGATAAACTCTTTAACGAAATGTGGTCGTAAATAGTATGCTCTGGTTTTGAAGCATCCATATATTAAATTGATAAATTATTTATTATATGCATAATTATTAATCAAATTTTTATTTTATTTTGAATCATTATTCAATATTAAGTAATATTATTAATCAATCGTAATTAATTTTGATTCTTTACATAAGCCAAAACTTTTACGATGCCAACAAGAAATACCAAATTGTCGTATTCCATCTAAATGTTTAGCAGTTCCATATCCCTTATTTGTAGATAATTGATAATATTCATCCAATTTAGAATGTTTTTCACATAAATCATAAATATAATTATCGCGTTCTACTTTTGCTATAATTGAAGCCGCCGCTATTGAACTATATTTATTATCACCACCCTCAATACATACACAGTTTATCTCTTTTATAGTTTCTTCTTTATTATCCATATATGTTAATGGTTTAAACTCGCGACCATCAACCAAAATCATATTAGTATTATCATATTGTACTAATTTTTTTATAGCTTTATGCATCGCAGATTGTGTAGCGTTTTTTATATTAAATTTATCAATATATGTTTCGTCTTCATAAGCAATCGCGTAATTGATACAATTCGCCTTTATATATTCGGCCGCTTCTTCCAGTTTTTTTTTTGAATGAAATTTCTTACTATCTTTCATTAATTCGTGTTTAAAACTGACATCTTTCGGTAAAATTACTGCAGCACAATAAACTCGTCCAAACATGGGACCTCGACCAACCTCGTCAACCCCGATTTCAATAATATCTTTATTTTCATTATAATATGGACTAAGTGACATAATAATAGTAATATAATATTATTATATAATTTACATATCAATTTTATATAAAATCAATCAAAATCTATCAAAATCTATATAAAATTTATAGAAACTTTTATCACAGCGTATATATAATGAAGTTAAATTTTAAATGTTGTTTAATTCTTTGTTTAAGTATTATTATTTTATTTAGTTATTTAGGAAATCTTGGTCGAGAAGGTCTTACTGATTCACCAAGTAATAACGATTCATCATATCAGCAAAATTATTCAGACCAATACAATTATAGTTCGCAACAACAGGGAATTCCCAGATCACAAATTTCACAAGGAAATGAAGACCTATATATTCTTAAATCGGAAATTGTACCTCCCGTATGCCCAACCTGTCCCCCGGTTTTAGCTTGTGGTAACAATAAAAAAGTCCAACCTTGTCCACCTTGTGCGAGATGTCCAGAACCGGCGTTTGAATGTAAAAAGGTTCCGAATTATCAATCTAGTAATACCAGTTATCTACCGCGACCGATGTTTAATGATGGTACTGTTCTAGATTCTGGTACTTCTAATCCTAGACCAAGATTAAACGATTTTAGTCAATTTTAATTAATATATTATATTATTTATATATTATATTATTTATATAATGGTTAAATCATTTAAAGACAAACATAGACGTAAACGAAAATATAATGGTAGACGCACAAATAAACGCGGTGGTAATTGGTTTAATGATAATATAAGACGATTTTTTACTAGAAAAAATAATAGACAAATGTCGTCTAATGTAAAACCAACCCAACCTTCTCACAATTCTCGTTCAAAAAATT
>Ga0302125_10000460_pt1 | contig 22601 bp, 18 predicted proteins | sample CB4_surface_MG_FD_203111 | JGI IMG/M metagenome (GOLD analysis project Ga0302125, IMG submission 203111) | Marine microbial communities from Western Arctic Ocean, Canada - CB4_surface | ecosystem: Environmental > Aquatic > Marine > Oceanic | place: Canada: Western Arctic Ocean | collected... | reverse complement strand
ATGCTAGTGTATCAAGCTATGAAACGGTTGTGATTGGTAGCGGCGTCCTTGGCTATGCGTTGGCGCTTAAGGGTAGTGACTTGCTTAAGTTGATGGCTGATGTAGCGCAGGGCAGTTTTGTAAAAGAGTAGTGATGCGTTGAATCAGAAATGGATAAGAAAAGGCCCAGCATTGCTAGGCCTTTTTAATGCGCTTACTTGCTAATGCTTACAGTGCTGCAATCGCCGCATCATAGTTAGGCTCTTCTGTAATTTCTGGCACTAACTCAATGTATTTAACAATATCATTTTCATCTATCACTATAACAGCACGGACAGCTAAGCCAGCTAATTTGCTGCTAAAAATTAATGTACCGTAGTTCATTAAAAAGTCACGACCACGCATGGTTGATAGGTTCACTACATTCTCAATGCCTTCTGCAGCACAAAAGCGCTTTTGTGCAAAAGGTAAGTCAGCAGAGATATTAAGTACAACAGTGTTATCCATGCTGCTAGCGCGTTTACTAAACTCACGGACTGAGCTGGCACAAGTTGGTGTATCTACACTAGGGAACAAGTTCAGCACTTTACGTTTACCAGCATAAGTGCCTAATGTGACGTCTTGTAATGCGGCATCGACCAAAGTGAAATTAGGTGCTGTGCTGCCTATTTGTGGTAAGTTTCCGGCAACATCGACAGGAATTCCTTTAAGTGTAACTGAGCTAGACATTTTTTAATCTTTATTGAATATGGTTTTTTATCATAAAGCAAAAATCACCTAAATTCTAGGTGACTTGTAAAAAAGTATTTCGGCTAGGTGTTTTAAACTACAGTTTTTTGCTTAAATAACCAATTGCCATTGTTTTATTGTGCACGCTATCAGTAGTATTAGGGCGCGGCGCAATTTTGCCGTAGGAGTAAAAGCCAGCAACACTGGTTTTTGGCCCTAGCATCTGTTGTACCAATTTCACTTCATCGACCACTTGCTCTTCCATCACGCCCTTACGACCAACGCAGCTGATACAAAGTGCTAAATCTGTTTGATTGGTTTTTTGAGCATCTAAGCCATCAATAACGAGGTTAGCAGCGGCGCCTGCGCCTCCTACTAGTTTGTCGTGATTGGTTTGGCAGAGGCGAACTATTTCACCTTCTTTGATATTGCCTGCGAACGTTAAACTACTATCATTGGCATCAATGGAGAGCAAGGTACGTATTTTTTCGACACCCCGTTTTACCTTCCTCAATCACAGCTAATGGAAATTTCAATCCACTACCTGGTAAGTGTCTAGAGAAAGCTGCACCAAAATACATTTTGTATAAGGATAAAGCAGGCTTTCCATCTAGTTCATAAACCAAGTTTTTTACTGATTTCGTCACTTTACGTGGGGGGCGTAAGGTTTCCAGCCACCTAATGCGCCGCTTGAGGTGGTGAGGAAATCAACATATAGACCAACCGCAATTACCATATTGTCTAAAATGGTGTCATTAAATAGCTGTAGTGTTTTGACGAATTTTCCGCCATCACCAGCGAGTCCAGCAATAATAGGCGTGTCGCCAAGTATCGACTGAAAACCGCTAATGAGCTCAGAGCTGTTGATATGCAGTCCGTCAGAAATCACAAGAACGGTACGTAATGTGGTTGCTTTTAATTGGTTGGCAAGACTAGCGCCTGTCTCAAATGAGTCTGACATAATGGATGATTCATTGACGATGCGTAAAAAGCTTGGCCGATTATTAGAACGCGAAGGCTATGAAGTGCAAGTGGCTAAAGATGGTATGGATGCAATGCATATGCTGCAAGTGAGTACGCCTGATATTATTTTGACGGATATTGAGATGCCTTGATTAGACGGGTTTGAGTTATCACGTAATATTCGAGATGATGCTAGGACTGCCAATACCCTTTTGATTATGATTAGTTCACGTACGGCGGATAAACATAAAAACTTAGCTAAAGCAATTGGTGTTGATGCACTCTTTGGTAAGCCCGTGCAAGATGAAGCATTGTTGGAGAAAGTAAAAGAATTACTAGCAACGAAAAAGTAAAAGGAGGGCCTCGAAATAGAGCTGAATAGTAAAGCCGCTAATTTAGCGGCTTTTTTCACTGGATTAGCCGCACTTTTTATTTGAAAAGAGTAAAATATCCGCATGCAAGATTTAAGTCAGTCACCTTCATTTATTCACCTCAGATGTCACAGCGAATATTCCATTGTTGATGGTATTGTCAGGATTAAAGATTATGTAAATGCAGCACAAGTTGATGCTATGCCTGCTTTGGCATTGACTGATTTGAGCAATTTATTTGGAGCTGTTAAGTTTTATAAAGCAGCTAGAAAACAAGGTATTAAAGCAGTCCTTGGTGCAGATGTGTGGTTAGAAAATAGCAAAAAACCACAGCAAGCAACACGCGCCTTATTATTAGTACAAAATGATACTGGCTACAAACTGTTGTGCGAGTTGTTAAGCAAAGCCTACTTAGAAAATCAAACAAGAGGGCGGCCAGAATTTAAGCCGGAATGGTTTCAACATAGTAGTGAAGGGCTCATTTTACTATCGGGCACTAATGATAGTGATATTGGCTTGGCATTGGCACACAATAATGTGGCGTTAGCCACTAAGCTAGCTAGTCGGTGGTCAGCGCTTTTCCCAAATCGGTTTTATTTAGAAGTGCAGCGTGCAACTGATGCTGCGAATGCGGCAAAGCAAGAAGCACATATACAACAAGTGTTATCTATTGCTAGCACCTTAAATGTACCTATTGTCGCGACGCATCCTATTCAATTCATTACACAAGATGACTTTCAAGCACATGAAGCACGTACTTGTATTGCTGAAGGTTATATGCTGGCCGATCGCCGACGCCCGAAAAAATTTAGTGATGAGCAGTACTTTAAAACACAAGAGCAGATGTCCGTGCTTTTTGCTGATGTACCAGAAGCGCTTGCGAACACGATTCAAATTGCCAAGCGATGTAATTTAACGTTAACACTGGGTGAGAATTACTTACCCGACTTCCCAACGCCTGAAGGTCAGGATTTGCAGACCTACTTAGCGGAGGAATCACTTAAAGGACTGAATGCTCGGTTAGCGCAATTATTTCCAGATGAAGCAGTAAGGGCTGAACAATTTCCAACCTATAAGGAACGCTTAGATTTCGAATGTGGGATTATTGGTCAGATGGGCTTCCCTGGTTACTTCCTGATTGTGGCTGACTTTATCAACTGGGCAAAAAATAATGGTGTACCAGTTGGGCCGGGCCGTGGTTCAGGAGCGGGTTCATTAGTTGCTTATAGCTTGGGTATTACCGACCTTGACCCATTAGAATATAATCTGCTTTTCGAACGATTTTTGAATCCGGAGCGGGTTTCGATGCCCGATTTCGATATTGATTTCTGCCAAGATGGCCGTGATCGCGTGATTGGCTATGTGAAGCAAAAGTATGGTTTGGATTCTGTGTCGCAAATTGCCACCTTCGGAACCATGGCGGCTAAAGCCGTGATTCGTGATGTTGGGCGTGTACTTGATTTGCCGTTTAATTTTGTTGATAGTATCGCGAAACTCATTCCACTAGAACTGGGTATTACCTTAAAAGGTGCGCTAGAAAAAGAACCACAACTACAAGAGCGGCGTGAAAAAGAAGAAGAAGTTGCCAAGCTCTTAGAGCTGGCACTGCGCCTTGAAGGCGTGGTGCGTAATGTAGGCATGCATGCGGGTGGGGTGTTAATCGCACCCGGTAAGATTTCCGATTACTCCGCGGTCTACTGTCAAGAAAATGGCGATAGTTTAGTGAGTCAGTATGATAAAGATGATGTAGAAGCGGTTGGTCTGGTGAAGTTCGACTTTTTGGGTCTGCGAACATTAACGATATTGGATATGGCAGTTGATAATGCCAATACACAGCGCCTAGCTGAAGGTGAGCCACCTTTAGTGCTGGAAGCGTTACCCTTGGACGATAAAGCCGCATTCCGTTTGCTTAAGCAATCCAATACGACGGCTGTTTTTCAATTGGAGTCTAAGGGCATGAAGGACATGCTCAAGCAAGCTAAGCCAGATTGCTTTGAAGATATTATTGCCTTGGTAGCGTTGTATAGACCAGGGCCGATGGATTTGATTCCTGATTACTGTCGCCGTAAGCATGGCCAGCAACGTGTGGTGTATCCACATCCATCTACGGAAGTTATCTTAAAAGAGACTTATGGTATTGCGGTTTATCAAGAGCAGGTGATGCAAATTGCCCAAGTCGTGGCTGGTTTTAGCTTGGGCGCTGCTGACTTGTTACGCCGTGCTATGGGTAAGAAAAAGCCAGAGGAAATGGTTAAGCAGCGTGAGATATTCAATGAAGGTGCGCTAAAAAACGATTTGAGCCTACAACAGTCCAATGATTTATTCGACTTGCTTGAGAAGTTTGCTGGTTATGGCTTTAATAAATCGCATGCGGCAGCCTATGCATTGGTTGCTTATCAAACCGCTTATCTAAAAGCACATTATCCTGCAGCCTTCTTAGCTGCGACCATGTCGGCCGATATGAATAATACGGATAGTGTGCGCATCTTCTTTGATGATTGTGCGCCGAATGAAGTAGAGGTGTTGCCGCCAGATGTTAATCAAAGTGCGTATCGATTCACACCATTGAGTAAAGATCAGATTCTTTATGGGCTGGGCTCGATAAAAGGAACGGGTGCTACAGCGATTGACTTAATGATAGCAGCGCGTGAAGAAGGTGGCCCATTTAAAGATTTATTTGATTTTTGCAGTCGTTTAGATTTGCGTAAAGTCAATCGTCGGGTCATTGAGTCTCTGATTAGAGCGGGTGCTTTTGATCAATTAGAGCCGAATAGAGCGGCTTTGATGGCTGGTGTTAGTGCAGCGATTGGCGCGGCAGAGCATGCTAATAATCATGTAGGGCAAGATAATTTATTTGGTGAGGAAACGAATGTTCAACACCAATTGCCAGTAGCTGAGGCTTGGCGACCAGAAGCGCAACTAAAAGAAGAAAAAGCAGCATTGGGCTTTTATCTGAGTGGACACCCTTACACGGAAAGTAAATCTGAAATTGCACAGTTTGTACATGGTACATTGGCTGATATTGCACCACAAAAGCAGCCTAAACGGATTGCTGGTGTGGTCATGGGTGTGCGCATCCGGATGACACAGCGCGGTAAGATGGCGATTGTGACGTTAGATGATGCAGTTGCACGTGTTGATGTCGTGGTTGGTGGAGATTTGTTGGCGAAGCATGCACACCTCATTAAAGAAGACCAAGTATTAGTGATAGAAGGCCGCATTAGCCATGATGACTTTTCAGGCGGCAATCGGGTTAGTGCTAATAAATTATTTAATTTACCGATGGCTAGAAGCGCTTATGCGAGTATGCTAAAAATCGCTTGTAATGGCCAGTCTGATGCGGCCAAATTAACAACGATATTACAGCCGTACCGAAAAGGGGAAAGCGCAGGCAAGAGCGTATGTCCTGTTAAAATTGAATATCACAATGCCAGCAGTCAAGTAGACTTGATGTTAGGTGAAAGTTGGCAAGTCGAATTGCAAGATGATTTGATTCACCATTTAGAAACTTGGTTGTCGAAAGATAACGTAAAAATCCTTTATAATTAGCGTTATTGAAAACATAGAACTTTATATTGAGTTGCACATATGATTGAGAAAAAAGTAACAGCGCCAAAACTGACGTATTTGGATTTTGAACAGCCGATTGCAGAGCTGGAAAAGCGCATTGAGTCTTTGCAGGCTGTACATGATGAACATGATGACTTAGATGTTGCAAAAGAAGTGGCGCAATTAGAGAAGAAGAATCATCAGTTGCTTGTTGAAACTTACAAAAATTTAGATGCATGGCAGGTTTTACAGGTAGCGCGACATCCGCAGCGGCCTTATACACTTGATTATATTACAAATATATTTACCGATTTTGAAGAGCTTCATGGTGATCGCGCCTATGCAGATGATCCTGCAATTGTCGGTGGTATGGCGCGATTGGATGATATGCCAGTGATGGTGATTGGCCAACAAAAAGGGCGTGATGTAAAGGCCCGTCAGTATCGTAATTTTGGCATGCCAAGACCAGAGGGATATCGCAAAGCTTTACGCTTATTTAGATTAGCAGAGAAGTTTAAGCTGCCAATCGTGACGCTCATTGATACACCGGGTGCTTACCCTGGTATTGGTGCGGAGGAGCGTGGTCAATCAGAAGCGATTGCTAAAAACTTATTTGTGATGGCTGGGCTTAAAACGCCGATCGTCGGCGTCGTTATTGGCGAAGGCGGTTCAGGTGGTGCATTGGCTTTAGGTGTTGTTGATCAGTTGCTAATGTTGCAACATTCGATCTATTCAGTAATTTCTCCAGAAGGTTGCGCGTCAATCTTATGGAAAAGTGCCAGTAAAGCACCAGAAGCGGCAGAGACATTAGGGATTACTGCAGAAAGACTTAAAGGCCTAGGCTTGGTAGATCAAATTATTCCAGAGCCATTAGGTGGTGCGCATCGCGATCAAGATGCCATGATGGCAAGCGTTAAAAAGGCGATTAAAACGAACCTGACTACTTTACAGAAAACAACAACAGAAAAACTCTTGGAAACAAGGTATGAGCGTTTGATGAGTTATGGCAAGTTCAAAGAAACTGTCAAAAAATAACTTGGCAACGAAAAAGCGCGCCTCACTTTTAAATCACCTTAGGCTTTTTGTTAAAAGCTTTTTTCAACAACATTATTTAGCAAGACCATCGCTGCTGGTAGCATACAGCGGTGGTCTTGATTCCACCGTGCTGCTTCATGCATTACACCAATTAACAAGCGAAATCCCCTTTCATTTAAGTGCTATGCACATTAATCACGGGCTGAGTGGTAATGCGGTTGATTGGGTAAGTTTCTGTGAAAAGTCTTGTGCTGATTTAGGAGTGCCATTTCAATACCATCAAGTAACTGTTGATACTAGTAGTGGTTTAGGTATGGAAGCAGCGGCAAGAGATGCTCGTTACCAAGCGCTCAATACATCAGTTGCAGACTTTATCTGTTTAGCCCATCATCAAGACGATCAGGCTGAAACCTTATTATTGCAATTGGCAAGAGGCGCAGGGGTTAAAGGGCTTTCTGGTATGGCGCAAGTGGATATGGCACGTCGGCTAATAAGGCCTTTTCTGCATTGTTCACGTGCTGATTTAGAAGCTTATGCTGAACATCATGGTTTGCAGTGGATTGATGATGAAAGCAATGCTGATACGGCATATGATCGTAATTTTATGCGGCATAAATTAATCCCTACTTTTAATCAACGCTACACGAGCATCACCAAGACGCTAGCACGCTCGGCAACGCATATGGCAGAAGCGAGTGAAATGTTGAGTGACTTGGCTGCAATTGATGCCCAGCGTGTTGTTGATGTTACACAGCAATATGGCGCTATGCAACTAGACCAGCTTGCATTATTGAGTAAGGCAAGGCAGGGAAATGTCATTCGTCTTTGGCTTACTAACAATAAGCTACAAACACCCAGTGCTGCATTGTTAACGCAAATACTACAACAGCTTCAGTCTGAAAAAACAGATGTATCTATTAAAGTTAAAGTGGCGAATAACTTGCATGTTATGCGTTATCAGAAACAAGCATACTTAGTTGATGAGCCTGAAGAGTTAGCGACTATTAACTTGCTTTGGCTGGGCGATGAGGTTGTTGTTTTACCTAACGGATCAAAGCTAATTTTCACGAAGAAAAAAGGTGAGGGCTTTGCCTACCAACGTGGTGGTAGCGATATTAAATTACGTATTAAAAATAGAGAAGGCGGGGAATTCTTTAGACCTGTACTCGGTCGACCTAGACGAAGTTTGAAAGCCATCATGCAATCTAGTGAAGTTCCACCTTGGTTACGCTCGCAAATGCCCCTCATTTTCATGGATGAAAGCTTGGTTATTATTCCTGATATCGGGGCTGATGTTGAGATGCAAGCAGAAAGCTATGAAATGGGCTTAACAGTACGTTGGGAGTCGGCAATAACATAAGCGCAGTACATTCGCATTGCGTTTTCATGATAATGACTAGGAGTATTTGGTTGTTATCATCCATGTAGGGTGGTTGTATACAACCAATTTATAGCCTAAAATAGCCTAATCTTATTCTGAGTAGGTTCTTCCTTGTTGATTATAAAGTAATTTTTGTAATATCTAAAGTTGGAATGTATCTTGCAATTCAATATTGATAATAAAAGCAACACAATTGTATTGAATTTTTAAAGGGAAGTAACATGCGGAAACTATTTAAACTAAAACTCATCGCATTGGCGGTGTTATCTATTTACGGAATGACTTCTATTGCGGCAGAAAGTACGATTGAACTCGATGAAGTGGAAGTGATTAGTACTACACCACTTCAAGGTGTTGGGCTGCCTATTGAACGGATTCCAGCTGCGGTACAAACGATTAAATCTAAAGACTTAGAGCAGCAAAAAAGCACGACTATTGCTGATTTTATGAATGATAATTTAACGGGCGTTTCTGTTAACGCAACACAAAACAACCCATTCCAGCCTGACATTTTATTTCGTGGCTTTACAGCATCACCATTACTGGGCACGCCACAAGGTTTGTCAGTATTTCAGGATGGTGTACGTGTGAATGAGCCTTTTGGTGATGCCGTGAATTGGGATTTGATTCCCGTTAATGCCATTGCCGGAATTAACCTTATCCCAGGTTCAAACCCTGTATTTGGTCTTAATACCCTAGGTGGCTCACTATCCGTTGTCACTAAAAATGGTCGCACACATCAAGGTGGTGTAATCGAGATGAGTAGTGGATCATGGGGCCGCAAGAATGTATTAGGTGAGTTTGGTGGCGTTTCACAAGACGGCTCAATTGATTACTTTATTTCAGGTAATTACTTTGATGAAGATGGTTGGCGTGATTATTCACCGACAGAAGTTAAACAAGTGTTCGGTAAGTTAGGCTGGGAAAATGAGTCAAGCCGATTAGAGCTTAGCTATACGGGTGCTGATAATGACATGATTGGTAATGGGCTAATTCAAAAAGAATTTATTGATGAAGAAGGCCGCGAGTCAATCAATACTAGACCAGATCAAACCAAAAATAAATTATCATTTTTAAATCTAAATGGTAGTCACTGGTTTAACGATGACGTTGAAATGAGTGGTAACGCTTACTATCGGAAATCTGATCGTAAAACATTAAATGGTGATGTGAATGACGATTTTAATGCGGATGATGATAATAATGGTTTTGGTGATGTTGACACAAACTCAGATGGAGATGTGGATGCTGCTGAGTTGGCGGCAGCCTTAGCTGTATGTGGAACGACTGACTCTGAAGTGAATTGTAGCGGTGCCGTCAATAGAAGTAAAACACGTCAAAAAGGCTATGGTTTTAATGCACAGCTGGCATTTAATCAGCCACTGTTTGGTAAAGAGAATCAATTTATTACGGGTGTTGGTTATGACCAATCAAAAATTGATTTTGAACAGTCATCAGAGTATGGTCTAGTTAACGCTACACGTGGTATTGATGCGAATGGCGAGATGAGTGATGAAGCTGCAGTGAAACTGACTGGTAAAACGAAGAGTTGGGGCGTTTTTGTAACTGATACCATGTCTTTAGATGACCAATGGGCGTTAACATTGGCAGGTCGTTATAACCAGATTAACGTTAAAAATAGCGATCAATTGATTCTAGATGATAGTGACCCAGAGTCACTATCCGGAGATCATGACTTTCATCGCTTTAACCCTTCAGTTGGCTTAACATTCTCACCAAGTAAAGCCCTGACATTATACGGCTCTTACAATGAAGGGATGCGCGCACCAACATCGATGGAGCTGGGTTGTGCAAACCCTGCTGTTCCTTGTAAGTTACCAAATGCCATGGCTGGCGATCCACCGCTTCATAAAGTGGTTGCTAAAACCTTTGAGGTTGGCGCGCGCGGTGAGCTGACAAAATCAATTGGCTGGTCTGCTGCTGTTTACAGAACAGTTAACCATGACGATATTCAGTTTATCTCAACCAATGCAACCAATGGTATGGGTTATTTTGATAATGTCGGTAAAACACGACGTCAAGGCCTTGATCTAGGCTTGTCAGGTCAATTAGATAAGTTTACGTTTAATGCTGGTTATAGCTTTATTAATGCGACTTACCAGTCTGCGCTTGAGTTATCAAATGAAGTTAACTCGACAGTCAATGGCGATAGCATTCAAGTCAAAAAAGGTGATCATTTAGCCAATATTCCAGAGCATGCTTTCAAACTACGTGTGCAATACCAGGCAACACCAAGCTGGTCGATTGGTACAACGATGAATACTTTCTCTGATGTCTTTGTACGTGGTAATGAAAATAATGATCATCAAGGCGGTACTGGTAACGATGACTTTGTTCAAGAAGGCGGTAAAGTCAGTGGCTATACGGTGTTTAACTTAGATTCACGTTATACGTTTGGAAAAACTGGCTGGCAAGTATTTGCTAAGGCAACCAATATCTTTGATAAAAAGTATTCAACAGGCGGCATGCTTGGTGAAAACTGGTTCGAAGGTGGTGCTTTTGCCGGAGATGATGAGCCATCAATGATGTTAATGCCTGGTGCACCTCGTGCTGGTTGGATTGGTGCTCGTTATGAGTTTGGCGGTAGAAAATAATTACTGATAGATGATAGTAGAGAGCTTTAATTGACTATAGCAGCGCAAAAAATGATTCAAGGCTTTAATCAGGCAAGCAATAATAAGGTGCTTGTTATTGAAGATGAAGAACTGTTTGCGCGTGCCGTAGCCAAGCATTTAAAAAAGGCGGGCTATGATTGTGAATGTGCAGCGAACTTAACCGATGCACTTGCGCTGGCTAAACAGTTCTTGCCAGACCTTGTCTTACTTGATATGAGGTTGCCAGATGGTAACGGTTTAGATTTAATTGCTGATTTCGTTGATAAGAATGTGAAAGTGATTGTCATGACGGCTTATGGCGAGGTGAGTGATGCTGTGCAAGCGATTAAGCTGGGCGCTGATGATTATCTTAAAAAACCAATTGACCTAGATGAACTGTTGTTAGTGATTCAAAAGAATGAAAGAACCTTTGAATTGCAAGCCAGTTTAGACAATTCAAAACAACGTAATACACATAATAGTGAGGGCGCCAATCTGCTTGGTGAAAGCCCCGCTATGCAAAGTGTGCGAATGCAGGTGGAGCGTGTTGGGCAGCTCGGACATTTGGTCGATGCCATTCCCCCCACAGTACTGATTACAGGTGAAACAGGTGCGGGTAAAGATGTTGCAGCAAGGATGCTGCATGCGATCTGTGTACAAAAAGACAAACCTTTTATACATGTTGACTGTGCTTCCTTTCCCACAGAGTTGATTGAAAGTGAATTGTTTGGGCATGAGAAAGGTGCTTTTACCAATGCCGTTGGTAGTCGTCCTGGGCTGATTGAAGCCGCTGAAGATGGGACGCTGTTTTTGGATGAAATAGGTGAAATACCCTTGCCGCTACAAGCCAAACTGCTCAATGTATTAGAACGGCGCAGAGTGCGGCGTCTCGGCTCTACTAAAGAAAGACATGTGCCAGCGAGAATTGTTGCGGCAACCAATCGAGACTTGCATGCGATGTCAATGGCAGGCCAGTTCCGCTCAGACTTATACTTTAGATTAAATGTAATTAGTCTTTACATGCCACCATTACGTGAACGTGAGCGTGATGCTGTGCAGTTGGCTAAACACTTTATGCGTCTTACTGAGCGACGTTATGGGTTAACTGAACACGAATTTAGTTTAAGTGCGCTGGAGGCGATTCAAACGTATACATGGCCAGGCAATGTACGTGAATTAAGACATCAAATTAGTCGAGCTGTTTTATTAAGTAATCAGGCTAACATTAGCGCAAGTGATATTGCCTTACCAAAACTCAATGGAGTAAACGCTAATGGTTTATCAACTAACGGTGTCGATGTGATTAATCAAGCTGCAGAAAACAACGCTTCGCCCACATTGGATTCGGCAGAAAAGAACATGTTGATTACGGCTTTAGAGGTGACACACAATAATATTTCTAAAGCGGCGCGTCACTTAGGCATCACGCGGATGAAAATGCGTTATCGCATGGAAAAACACGGTATCAGCGTTTAGCATTTTTATGCATCGTGGTATCATTCTAGTCATCAAAGACTGGAGTTTTTCATGGGCAAATCTGTCACTTTAGGCACACCTTTATCACCTTCCGCAACCAAAGTTATGCTGTTAGGCAGTGGCGAGCTGGGTAAGGAAGTCATCATTGCATTACAGCGTTTAGGTGTAGAAGTGATTGCTGTCGATCGATATGAGAATGCACCAGGCCATCAAGTGGCACATCGGGCTTATACAATCGACATGACCGATGGTGAGGCATTAAAAGCATTGGTTGAAAAAGAACGTCCTCATCTTATCGTGCCAGAAATTGAGGCGCTCAATACGGATGCTTTGGCGGAGATTGATCAAGCCGGCGTTTCTAAAGTCATTCCAACGGTCAAAGCGGTACAGCTCACCATGAACCGTGAAGGTATACGTTGTTTAGCGGCAGAAACACTCAAGCTGCCAACATCGCCTTATGCGTTTGCACGAAGTGAAGCAGAACTAGCGGCCAGTATTGATGCAGGTATTGGCTACCCTTGTTTTATTAAACCAACGATGTCGTCTTCAGGCAAAGGGCAGTCACGCATTACGCAAGCCAGTGAAGTGAAGGCAGCATGGGATTATGCAGCATCAGGCGGCCGTGTTGATCAAGGCGTGGTGATTGTAGAGGGACAAATTGATTTTGATTTTGAGATTACCTTATTAACCGTACGCGCCAACAACACAGCTGGCGAAGTACAAACCTACTACTGCGATCCGATTGGTCACCGACAAGAGCGAGGCGATTATGTTGAAAGTTGGCAGCCACAAGCCATGACCGCAGCTGCGCTTGAAGCGGCACAACAAGTGGCCAAATCAATCACGGATGCTTTAGGTGGCCTAGGTTTGTTTGGTGTCGAGCTGTTTGTAAAAGGCGATCAAGTCTGGTTCTCAGAAGTGAGCCCACGCCCACATGATACGGGGATGGTGACCATGTGCAGCCAACGCTTTAATGAGTTCGAACTTCATGCACGTGCAATCTTGGGGTTGCCTGTCGATGTGGTGTTAACGAAGCCAGGCGCTAGCGCAGTTATTTATGGCAGTGTTGATAGTAAGAGCCTGAGCTATGCAGGTATAGAAGCTGCGCTTGCTATCCCTGATAGTGATTTGCGTTTATTTGGTAAGCCTGAGGCCTTTGTGCGCCGCCGTATGGGTGTGGCATTAGCAACAGCAGATGATGTGACGGAAGCACGTGTGAAAGCGACAAAAGTGGCTAGTTTAGTAAAAACACAAGGCAAATAATGTTAGATAAGATTGAAGAAGTAGAGTCGGATAAATCGACCTTATATGAGCTATTAGGTGGTGATGAGTCTGGTATCGAGAATATACGCCTGCTGGTAGAAACATTTTACGACATGATGGACAGTTCAGAGAAAGCCACTGAGCTACGCGCTATACACGCGCCTGATTTAACAGAAGCACGTGAAAAGCTCTTTATGTTCTTAACAGGCTGGACTGGTGGTCCACAACTGTATATTGAGCAGTATGGACACCCACGGTTGCGTGCTAGGCACATGCCCTTTTCGATTGGCGAAACAGAAAGAGATCAATGGATGTTCTGCATGATTAGCGCCATGCATGAAATTAGCATTGAAGAGCCAATACTTACAAAAATGGCAACGCAATTGTATGGCGTTGCCGATTTTATGCGCAACAAGTAATCACGTGTTACGCCACCTTAAAGCCGTTATTTTTTAATCAACCCACCTAATAACGCAGCGACGGGCACTTTATTGTTTCTGACTGGCATCCGCTTCACGCTATTGGCCGTGCTACCACTAGGCTTACTAGGTTCATAAGGTTTATCAAACCAAGGGTCCTTGCTTTTCGCAGGTGCTCTTTGCAGTCTTTTTGCCGAGTTAATGTGCGATGTTGACGACTGTGGTCTTGGCGAACTGGATGAAGTATTCGGCCTTCCACTGCGTGAAATAGCCATCGTTTCCCGTGGAATCGTCTTCTTGATGAGCTTCTCAATTTCGACGAAGTACTTCTCTTCATCGCTAGAAACCAATGAAATCGCCACACCACTTGCACCCGCACGGCCAGTACGACCGATACGATGTACGTAATCTTCTGGCGCTGATGGAATCTCGTAGTTAATCACCATTGGCAAATCACTAATATCTAAGCCACGAGCCGCAACATCTGTTGCGACCAGCACCTTCACCGTATCCGCTTTAAACGCATCTAATGCTGCGATACGCTCTTTTTGTGTCTTATCACCATGAATCGCATCGGCAGCAATGCCTTCGCGCTCTAAGGCTCGGCTTAAACGGTTAGCTGTGATTTTAGTTTTAGTAAACACAATCACTTGATCTTTGGCTTCTTTTTTTAGCAATTGGGTTAATAACGCCTGCTTATCCGACTGCTCAACCGAAAATACTTTTTGCGTCACATTTTCATTAGTTGCATTACTACGCGCAACCTCAATCAATGCTGGCTTCACCATGAACTCATCAGAAAGTTTCTTAATTTCTTTAGAGAAGGTCGCTGAGAACATCAGTGTTTGGCGATTTTTAGGGAGCAAAGCAAGAATGCGCTTCAAGTCAGGCATAAAGCCCATGTCTAACATACGATCCGCTTCATCTAATACCAAGAATTTCACTTGATTCAGTTGAATGGTTTTTTGTTCGACATGGTCTAGTAAACGTCCAGGTGTCGCAACAACAATCTCAACACCCGTCTTCAAGTGAGGCGTTTGTTTTCTAATATCAACACCACCAAAAACAACTAAACTCCGTAAGTTTGTTTTTTTAGCATAGACCTTAATATTTTCTTCTACCTGAATAGCCAACTCCCTAGTCGGCGCTAAAATCAGTGCGCGAACAGGGTGTTTAGCTGGTGAAGTACTCGTGCTAGCAAAAGGCAGTAGCAGTTGCAAAATAGGTAACGTAAAAGCGGCTGTTTTACCAGTACCAGTTTGTGCACCAGCCATTAAGTCTTGACGGGTTAATATCAGCGGAATCGCTTCCGCTTGCACAGGGGTTGGTTTGGTATAGCCTGTTTCCGCGATGGCTTGCAATAATGGTGCTGCAAGCCCTAGCGAATCGAAGCTGTCTACTGATTTAACATCTGTAGCTTTAGCCTCTACAGGTTTGACTTCTTCTGTTTTATTTTCTTCTGTCATCGTATTAATTATGCAAAGTCACGTGAACGGTTAGCACCATCATTGCTACGGCGTGGAGCAGTGTTACCTGCAGTATTGCCGTTGCTACGTTGTGGGCGTGGTTTGCCAAATTTTTCATTTGAGATTTTAGCAGAGCCTTTATTAGCGCCTGAGTTTCCACCACCATTGCGACCATTGCTTGAGCTACGTGCAACTTCTTTAGCAAACTGTAGGTTAGTGTCTTTTTTATAGTTAACGCTATTACCATTCACTTCAGAGCTGCCTCTGTCATCGTTGCGTGGTGCACGGCTTCTTGCTGGTTTGTCACTGTGTGATTCGTTTCCACCACGAGCTGGACGACCTGATGCGTTACGGTCATTACGGTCACCAAAGCTACGGCCACTGTCGTTGCGATTGCCGCGAGGAGCGTCATTACGACCGCCTCTGTCACCACCGTCACGTCCAGCACCAGCAGCACGATCGCCAAAGGTACGGCCATTGCCACTATCATTTGTGTTGCGGCTACGGTCATCGCTACGACCTGATGCATTACGGTCACCAAAACTACGGCCACTATCATTACGATCGCCACGAGGTGCATCACTGCGGCCTTTATTCTCACTACGGCCTTTATAACCACCACCAGCAGAACGACCATTGCTATCACCACCACGACCACGATCACCCCCACGGCCTTTACCACGTTTGCCATCAGGGGCATTCATGTTGATAGGGCGCTTAGGCTCAAAGCCTTCGATGACAGTGGCTTCAAGACGGTGACCTGTATATTGCTCAATTTTACGCAATACATGTCTGTCCATATTGCCAGCAAAAGCGATTGCAATGCCTTTTTGACCAGCACGGCCAGTACGACCAATACGATGCACATAATCTTCAGCAAATTTAGGTAAGTCATAGTTAATCACATGGCTGATACCTTTAACATCAATACCACGTGCTGCAACATCAGTTGCCACTAAAACTTTAACATCACCATGACGTAATTTAGTCAATGTGCGGTTACGCGCACCTTGTGTCATGTCACCATGTAAAGCGGCTGTCTTATGGCCAGCAGCATATAAGTCTTCTGCTAATAAGTCAGCGTGACGTTTTGTGCTCGTAAAGATAATCGCTTGGTTGACATCTGGTTCAATCAATAGATGCTCAAGCAATTTGTTTTTGTGTGTCATGTCGTCAACGTGATGTAAACGTTGCTCAATGTTTTCGTGTTTTTCTTTTTGTGCAGCCACTTCAATGGTAAGTGGGTCTTTTAAGATGTCTTTTGCGATACGGCCAATGTTGCCATCTAGTGTCGCAGAGAACAATAGTGTTTGACGAGACTCAGGCAATGCAGCACAAATCTTTTGTACGTCTGGCATAAAGCCCATGTCCAACATACGATCCGCTTCGTCAAGAATCAACATTTGTAAACGGCTTAGGTCAATACGGCCACGCTCCATGTGATCGATAAAACGACCTGGCGTAGCCACTAAGATGTCTAACGGTTGTGATAATAGTTTGTTTTGTAGTGGATATGGCATACCACCCACGATACTCACCGTACGTGCACGGATGAATTTGCCGTACTTACGTGCTGATTCGTTTACCTGCGCAGCTAGTTCACGGGTTGGTACTAATACCAAGATGCGTGGGCCGCGGCTGTTTGATTCGTGTGGTGTTGCTAATAAGTTCAATGCTGGCAATGTAAAGCCCGCTGTTTTACCTGTACCTGTTTGCGCAGAAGCTAATATGTCGCGGCCGGCTAAAACGGCAGGAATCGCTTGTGCTTGAATAGGCGTAGGGTTGATATAACCCGCCTCTGCAACGGCTTTAAGGATAGAAGGATGTAAATCTAATGATTCAAATGTAACTGGTGTTGAAGACAATGTGATGTCCCTTTCAAAATAACTAAAAAAGGGCGCAAGCAATAACGGAATGGCACATTGAGCGATGAAATCATCAATCGATGAGCTACATAAACGCAGAAGACATACTATATAGGAGCTTCTTTTACCGGCGCGCTGGCATGGCCACTAACCGATAAAAATGAGATGTAACGTCACTATTTCACGCGTTACGAAAGGTCAGGGCAATGAATCTAAAACTACTTAAATAATTTAAGCTTGAAGTTTTAACTTGCGCGCAGTATAACTACTTTTTTTGTAAAGTCAAATAATAAAGTCTTGTTATTGTGTTAGAATCGCGCCCTTCTGAACTGAATGGCAACTTAACAATGGCACGAAATCTAAGAAATATCGCAATTATCGCTCACGTTGACCATGGTAAAACGACCATGGTGGATAAATTACTACAGCAATCAGGTGCTTTTGCATCGCATCAAGCGGTGGAAGAGCGCGCTATGGATAGTAATGATCTTGAAAAAGAGCGTGGCATTACTATTTTAGCTAAAAATACAGCGCTCACCTATGAAGGTACACGTATTAATATCGTGGACACACCAGGTCACGCCGACTTTGGTGGTGAGGTTGAACGTGTTTTAGGCATGGTTGATGGCGTGTTATTGATGGTTGATGCCGTTGATGGCCCAATGCCGCAAACACGTTTCGTGACTAAAAAAGCATTGGCACTTGGTTTAAAGCCAATTGTTGTCATTAATAAGGTTGATCGTCCTAGTGCACGTACCTCTTGGGTCATTGACCAAACGTTTGATTTATTTGATAGTTTAGGTGCTACCGATGAGCAGTTAGATTTTCCTATTGTTTACGCTTCTGCGTTAAACGGTTTCGCGATGATGGACGAAAGTGAAACAACAGACAATATGCGTGCTGTGTTTGAAACGATTCTGAGCCACGTCGAGCCACCTCAAGGTGACCCTGAAGCGCCATTGCAAATGCAAGTGTCAGCATTGGACTACTCTACTTATACAGGTCGCTTAGGTATTGGCCGTGTGTTGAACGGTCGCGTTAAAACAGGTCAACAAGTGGCTGTGATGCACGGTGACGAGCAAGTCGGCACAGGTAAAATTAGCCAAGTACTTGGTTTTGAAGGCTTAGCGCGCGTTGAAGTGCCTGAAGCTGAAGCTGGCGATATTATTATTGTTGCTGGTTTAGATAAAATCGGCATTGGTTACACCATCTGTGACAAAGAAAACCCAGTTGGTTTGGCACACTTAGGTGTGGATGAGCCAACATTGACCATGGACTTTATGGTGAATACATCACCATTGGCTGGCACAGAAGGTAAATTCATTACTTCACGTCAAATTCGTGATCGCTTAACGAAAGAGTTATTGGTTAACGTTGCTTTACGTGTTGAAGATACAGATGATGCTGATGTTTTCCGTGTATCTGGTCGTGGTGAGCTTCACTTGACGATTCTGTTAGAGAATATGCGTCGTGAAGGCTTTGAGATTGCAGTTGGTAAACCAAAAGTGGTTTATCGTGAAATCGATGGCGTGAGATGTGAGCCTTATGAAATCTTAACGGTTGACGTTGAAGATGATAACCAAGGTCCTGTCATGGAAGAGCTAGGTCGCCGTAAAGGTGAAATGCAAAACATGGAATCAGATGGTAATGGCCGTACCCGTTTAGAGTACAAAATTCCAGCACGTGGTTTGATTGGTTTCCAAGGTGAGTTCTTAACATTGACACGCGGCACTGGCTTAATGGCACATATCTTTGATGAATATGCTGCGACTAAAGCAGATATGCCTGGTCGTCGTAACGGTGTATTGATTTCATCTGAAAAAGGTGAAGCAGTTGCTTACGCCTTATGGAAATTGCAAGATCGAGGAAAAATGTTTGCTAAACCAGGTGATAAATTATACGAAGGTATGATTATCGGTATTCATAGTCGTGATAACGATTTGGTTGTTAACCCAATTAAAGGTAAACAACTCACTAATGTGCGTTCATCTGGTACAGATGAAGCGGTTCGTTTGGTTACACCAATCGCACTAACATTAGAAAGCGCTGTTGAGTTTATTGATGATGATGAGTTAGTCGAAATGACGCCTACTACTATCCGTATGCGCAAACGTGGCTTAACTGAGGTTGATCGTAAGAGATCACATAAAGCTTAATTCGCTTTATTCAGTATGTATCTGTTCTCGCATTCACTGCGGGGCAGATACAAAAAAGCCAAACTCATAACAGGTTTGGCTTTTTTGTATCTGAAGCATTGTTTAAACGTTCATTACTTAAGAATGGACGTTAATTGATTTTTGTCGCAGCTTTCCACACTACTTGTTCAATGAGGATACTGTCTTCATTGTTCATTAACCACACTTGTCCATCTTGCACGTTGCATTGTAGTTGCATGGTGCGTTCGACTAACTTCTCCATGCCTTGTGTACAAGCTTGTGATAAGTTAATCACAGTGAGGTTTTTTAAGCGGATAAAGCCTTTTGCATTTTGTTCGTACCATAGCTTAGCGGCATTGCCACCATAGCAATACAACACTACGTGGTTCGCACGTCCGCAAGCTTTACGAATCAATTTCTCATCAGGCAGCCCGACATCTATCCATAGCTCAATCACGCCTGTGAGGTCCTTTTTCCATAGGTCTGCAGACTCGTCATCCGTCATGCCTTGACCAAACTCTAGATACTCACCAGCATTGAGTGCAAAGGCCAGCATGCGCACCATCATGCGTTCATCCGTCTCAGAAGGGTGACGCGAGATCGTTAACGGATGTTCAGCATAATAATGGCTGTCCATATTAGCAATTTGTAGACTCGCCTTAAAGACGGTTGATTTAATCGCCAACTTACTCTACGCCTTGGCTAGCAAGGTAATCTTCATAATTGCCAGTAAAGTCGACAATGCCATCTGCTTTAATTTCTAAGATGCGGGTTGCGATAGAGCTCACAAACTCACGGTCATGGCTGACAAAGAAGAGGGTACCATTGTATTTATCAAGCGCTGTATTCAGTGCTTCAATCGATTCCATGTCCATGTGATTGGTTGGTTCATCCATCAATAACACATTGGTTTTTTCAAGCATCAATCGTCCGTAAAGCAAACGACCTTTTTCACCACCAGATAGCACGTTAACGGCTTTTTTCGTTGCTTCACTACCAAATAGCAAGCGGCCTAACATGCTGCGAACCGTGTTGTCATCATCGCCAGCCTTGCGCCATTGCGACATCCATTCAAATAAGTCTTTACCTTTGTTGAACTCATATTCGTGATCTTGTGCAAAGTAACCAATATTGGCTTTTTCTGCCCACTTCACTTCACCATACTTCGGCTTTAAATCTTGCGCTAAGCAGCGTAATAGCGTGGTTTTACCCATGCCATTTTCACCAATAATGGCGACTTTTTCCCCTGCTTCAAAGATGACTTCAAAGTCTTTAAATAAGTCTTTTTTATCAAAACCATGGCCGACTTTTTTCATCTCAACTGCATTGCGATGTAGTTTGTCTTTTGGGTCATATTCAAAGCGAATAAATGGATATTGACGACTAGAAGGTTTGAAGTCTTCCACTTTGATTTTATCCAACTGCTTAGCACGACTGGTAGCTTGTTTTGCTTTAGAAGCATTGGCAGAGAAGCGGCGTACAAAGTCTTGTAACTCAGCAATTTGTTGCTTGGCTTTCGCATTATCTCTCGCTTGTTGATTACGTGCCGCAATACTGGCTTCCATATAATCATCATAGTTTCCAGGGTAGGATGTAATCTTGCCGTAATCCATATCGCAGGTATGCGTACACACTTGATTCAAAAAGTGCCTGTCATGCGAAATAATCACCATGGTACAGTTACGGTTATTCACCACGTCCTCTAGCCAACGAATGGTATTAATATCCAAGTTATTGGTTGGCTCATCCAGCAGCAATACATCAGGGTTCGAAAATAGTGCTTGTACCAATAATACACGCAATTTCCAACCCGGAGCCACTTCGCTCATTGGGCCAAAATGCTGCTCAGTTGGGATGCCAACGCCATGCAGTAGCTCGCCGGCACGTGCTTCAGCGGTGTAGCCATTATACTCAGCAAATACACCCTCAAGTTCAGCCGCCTTCATGTAATCGTCTTCTGTGGCTTCTAAATTGGCGTAAATCGCATCACGCTCCGTCATTGCTGACCACATTTGCTCATGGCCCATCATCACAACGTCAATGACGCGTTTGTCTTCAAAGGCAAATTGGTCCTGACGTAGAAAAGCCATACGCTCATTCTTGTCTAATGACACATTGCCGCTAGATGGCTCTAATGCGCCAGCGAGGATTTTCATAAAGGTGGATTTTCCACAGCCATTAGCACCAATCAAGCCATAACGATTGCCGTCACCAAACTTGACTGAAACATCTTCAAACAGCGGCTTAGAGCCAAACTGCATAGTAATATTATTTGCGATTAACATAACTTTTCTAAATTAACTTTCTAAACTTTTTAATTAAATCAATAATGCTGAGAGTATTTTAAATTGCCAGCCTAATTTTAAAACTTGTTGTAGATAACGACGTCATCCATATCCAATTGACCGCCACGTGCGCGCGCTTCTTCTAATGCTTTTCCTATCACCACAAACATGACCGGCGTATGGTCTTCGGGTAAGTTAATGAGCTTGCCAACCACATCAAAATCGAAGCCATCCATTGGGCATGAGTCATAACCCATTTCTTTAGCGGCGAGCATTAATGTCATCGCTGCCATGCCGCCTGAACGCATGCCTTCGTCCCGTTGCACTTGGTCTTTTTTATTGTAGAAATTGCCAATCATCGGAATCATGATGTCCTGTGCTGCTTGCGGGGCATTCACCCAATAACGTGCAGGGTCTTTTTCCCATGCTTTTAAATCGACTGTTAACACAATCAATAATGATGCATCTTCGACTTGCGCTTGATTCCAACTAGCCGCACGAATTTGCTGGCGTAATACAGGGTCTGTCACAACAACAAAGCGCCAGTGCTGAATGTTAAATGCCGTCGGTGATAGCATACCAAGCGCTAATAGCTTGCTAATTTCTTTATCCGACATTTCATGCGCGGGATCAAATGCTTTGATCGACCGACGTTTAACGATTGCTTCTGTTACATCCATATGAACACTTTCATTACTGCTATAGTTTAAATTAATACGTTAATACGTTAATACGTTATTTCAATAATTTCTAATTCAATCGCCCCAGCAGGGCGTTTCCACATCACAGTGTGACCCACTTTTCGGCCAATTAGCGCTTTGGCAATCGGGGAGACATAGCTCACTTTTTGTTGTGCAATATCTGCTTCATCTTCACCAACAAGGTGAAATCGCAACAACTCGCCGTCTTCATCTTTTACTTGCACCTTGGCACCAAATAAGACCGTGCTTTTATCTTGCTCTGCAGGCTCAACCAAAATCGCTTGTTCTAGTCTCGCTGACAAATAGCGTAAATCACGATCCGCTACCGCTAATTTTTGCTTAGCCGCT
>Ga0302125_10000448_pt1 | contig 22971 bp, 28 predicted proteins | sample CB4_surface_MG_FD_203111 | JGI IMG/M metagenome (GOLD analysis project Ga0302125, IMG submission 203111) | Marine microbial communities from Western Arctic Ocean, Canada - CB4_surface | ecosystem: Environmental > Aquatic > Marine > Oceanic | place: Canada: Western Arctic Ocean | collected... | reverse complement strand
TAAAAGTTTAATAAATTTTAATACAAGAATTAAACAGTTCCCTCCTGGTTACTTTGGTCACTTTAATAGACAGCATCTACTTATTTATAATTACTTTAGTCTAAATTCTACAGTAATTGAATACAGTGGTATTTATACAGGATATGATTACTACAAAACCTTAGTTAAGAATTCACTAATCAACGCTGTCAAGAAGAGACTTATGTCAGAAAGACCTATAGCGTGTCTATTATCGGGAGGATTAGATTCTAGTCTAATTACATCAATTGTTGTTAATTTATTACCACAACAGACCATTAAGACATTTTCTATTGGACTATCTGGTAGTCCTGATTTAAAGTACGCACGCGAAGTTGCTAAATTTTTAAGAACAGACCATAACGAGGTTATAGTAACAGAAAAAGAATTTCTAGAAGCTATTCCAACTGTAATTAAAAATATAGAAAGCTATGACACGACAACTGTTAGAGCTAGTGTAGGAAATTATCTAGTTGCTAAATACATAGCTAATAAATCTGACTGTAAAGTAATATTTAATGGAGATGGGTCGGATGAACTTACGGGTGGTTATCTATATTTCCATAAAAGTCCGTCGCGACTTCATTCAGATTCTGAAACTGTAAAATTATTATCTAACATTAGTTATTTTGACGTTTTAAGGAGTGATAAGTGTATATCTTCGTGTGGTCTAGAACCTAGAACACCATTTTTAGATAAAAGCTTTGTAACAACATATAGAAGTATTCCATTAAACGTTCGTTTTCCAGTTGGAACAATTGAGAAAAAATTACTAAGAGACTCTTTTATGGATGATTTACCACATAATGTTTTATATAGACAAAAAGAAGCGTTTAGCGACGGAGTTAGTAACGAAAAAAGGTCATGGTTTAAAATAATCGAGGAACACGTAGACGCTATTAAATTTAAACGAGTTAATGTAGTACATAATGTACCTATAACAACAGAACAAGAGTACTATAGATCTTTATATGAAACTGAGTATCCAAATACAAGTCATATTGTTCCATATTTCTGGATGCCAAGATGGTCAGATACAACAGATCCAAGTGCCAGAACATTAAGTTAAATTTATTTATAATAATGGACAAAATGGTCATTTGTGTATTCACTTAACTATTGTAAACCATTCTAGTGAGACACATGGAATTTGGATCGATTAAGGAACAGAGTATTGCGAGGACTTAGTGAAAATAATTTATACATCTTACATTATTTAACCTTGTCTAATTATGTGAACTAATGGTCGTCAATCTTTTAACAAATTCTGTTTTAGGAATAAACCCTTTGATTCTATCCACCAAGTTTTTATTTTTATATATTAAAACAGTAGGTAGTTTGTCGATTTCATATTCTTCTATTAGATCTCCATTGAGATCATGATCTACTTCTTTTACACATACACTTAAATCATTAATAAAATGTTCATATTTTTTACAATTTTCACACCAATCAGCTGTGAACTTAAGAAGTACAATATCATGGGAATCAAGTAAATCGCTGATATCCTTATCTGTAATCATTTATATATATATATATTATTCTTTTAAACTGTTTAAGTAATCTTTATAATTGGAACTATTACCATATAGAGAATCATAGTAGTCTTCTAAAATATACAATTGACATTCTAGTTTATCTATTTTTTCATTAGATATTCTATAATGAAAATGTAATGCTTTGTACCCGTTATCTTTTGGGTTGTTAATATAATTCTGAAAATATATAATATCTTTTTCCAATTTATTATAATGATAAAATTTTAGTAGATCTTCATTATTGTAAAATATAAATCTAAAAGATATCAAATCATGTAGTTCGTAAATATTCTTACTAGAATACTTCGGTTCCGAATGTTTAATTAAAGCACTCTTAAAAGTCTTTACACGACATGAAGCTAAATGACAAGGAAGATCGTGATTAACAAGTATTTCGTTATAATGTGTAAATTCTCTAGACATTATTAAATTGCTATTTGATACAAAACTTAAAACTAACAGATACCACATACAACGTACTTATAAGTTTAAAATATTAAAATTTAAATAAATTATATTACCAAACATGTTTATATTTGACGCCACAACATTTGTACTATTTGTATGTATTCTGATAATTGTGTACGGTGTTTTAGAAATGTCTGATAATGAAAACTTTAAAACTGTACAATCTAAAGGTATTGCCGCAATAGCTACATCAGTAGTTTTAACACTTGCATATTCTTACTTTATGTCTCAGGGTACAGAAACGCTTTTAACGGATAATTATGTAGAAGCTGGATCAAAATTTAATACGGTATCTGGTATGGACAATATAAAAGCGATGGCTGATATTTAAAGAATCGCGTCAAATAATATAGTTAAAATCTCTATCTTATATATAATAGATGTCAAGCATCCAGATATCTAAGTTTAATCCTAGAGTTATAGAAGAGCGAAGAGTCAATGGATCGGGACCAGCAACCTGCGTATTTATAGGTAAAAGAGGCACTGGTAAAAGTACATTAGTTAAAGATATATTATACTATTGTAGAAAAATACCTATAGGTACAGCAATATCAGCTACAGAAGATGGTAATAAATATTATTCCAGTTTTATTCCAGATTTATTTATACATTCTGAATATAAGTCTGATGTTATACAGAGTGTTATAAATAGACAAAAGAAAATGATCATGAATGCCAAAGAAACTGATCCAAAAAATAAAAATGACGCGTTTGTTCTACTTGATGATTGTATGTATGATAAAAAAATGATAAGAGATCCAAATATCCGTGGTATATTTATGAACGGTAGACATTGGAGACTTTTATTTATCTTGACTATGCAATATTGTATGGATTTACCACCAGACCTTAGAGCTAATATAGATTTTGTATTCGTGCTCCGCGAAAATATAGTACAAAATCAGGATAAGTTATATAAAAATTTTTTCGGTATTTTCCCAGATGCAGCAACTTTCAGAGAGGTAATGAATTCGTGTACAGAAGGGTACGATTGTATGGTTCTAGATAATACATCACGAAGTAACAAAATTGAAGATTGTATATTCTGGTATCGCGCAAAACCAGATAGACAATTTAAAATAGGATCTAGAGAACTCTGGGATTTTCATAAAAAAAATTACAATTCTAAGTATCAACAAGTAGATGAACAATTTGACATCGCAAAACATAAAGAAAAGAGTAAGCTACCAGTAGTAACTGTTACAAAATCTAAAAAATCTAAAAAAACTAACCTACTAAAATGAAATCTTAATAATTCATAAATAATATTAGAAATATTTAGCACTACAGTATTAATTTTAGTACTATATGGAATATGTTAATAAGTGGATAATACTAAAATTAATACTTCAATTTGAGACTCTTATTCAACATTTGGTTCTAATAAGTCCCCGAAAGCATTTGAGTCACCTGGAAACGATTAATGTAGGATCAGTATAAACCCTCAATGTGTCTAAAATAGATACATTTAAAGACATAGTATATTATAGTATAATGACTACGGGTAATCATAAACTGGATTTTTTATTACAACTTCCTCATTATGAACAGCGTAGCCCGGAGTGGTTTGCTCAGAGACAAGATAAATTGACATCTAGTGATGCTGCTACAGCGCTAGGTATTAATCCTTATCAAAAACCTCATGAGCTTTTATTTAAAAAATGCGGTCACGATCTTAAACCTTTCGTAGGTAACGCAGCCACGTTACATGGTCAACGATACGAAGATTATGCAATTGAAAAATACTCCCGTGTTATGGGAATGACAAATTTTAACTTTGGTTTAATAGCTTATACAGGTGTACATACAATTAACACCGAGTCAAATTACTTCCTAGCGGGTTCTCCTGATGGAATATGTATTAAAAATGACGATCCTTACGGAGAACCTGTACTACTCGAAGTAAAATGTCCCTATAGAAGAAAAATAAAAATGAATGTATGTCCTAAATATTATTATCCACAAGTACAATTAAATTTATTTATTACAGGTTTAACTAAAGCAGATTTTATAGAATATAAACCGGCTGATTCACAATCAGCAGAAATACTAAACATAGTTAGGATACATATTAATCAATCTTGGTTAATGGAAAATATTCCCATCTTGTATAATTTTTGGAAAGAAGTAGAATACCACAGAGAAGTTGGTATCGAGAATCATAAATTATTTAAAACTCCGAAAAAAACAATAGATGTAATGTTCAAAGAAGTTGAAACTGAAGAAGAAACTAAACAGGTAGAATTTAGAGATTAATTTACGATAAACAATTAACTTAAAGTTAGAAAAGTATATTAATAATAAGATAATGGGTATTCGAAGCCTCAATACATTAGTCAAAAAATACTCACCCGAATCTATTTCGGAAAAATCAATTAAACAATATTCAGGAACAAAAGTTGCTATAGATTGTAGTATTTTAATTTATAAATATGTTCATATGTCTAAGGTACCACATAGTCACATCGTCGGGTTCGCAAATCGTATAAATTACTATCTTAAAAATAATGTACTTCCAATTTTTGTGTTTGATGGAGCTCCACCTGAAGCAAAAAATAATGTATTACAAAAAAGACAACATAACCGTAAGAAGATAGAAGATAAAATAACGGGTCTCAAAACTTCCATTACTGAAGAAACGTCGGAATCTGAAGCTGATACTATTAAAACAGAGGTTAAACGACTATCTAAACAAATTGTATATGTTACAAAATATCATATAGAAGAATGTAAAAAATTCCTAGAATACACAGGTATTCCATATATACAAGCAAACGGTGAAGCAGAGAAAACATGCGTTTATCTTAAAAAAATCAACATGGTAGATTATGTTGTGTCTGATGATACTGACACTTTAACATTTGGATGTGAATGTGTTCTAAAAACAAACATTAAGGATTTTATTCAAGAACTATCTTTATCGAAAATATTAAAAGATTTTGAGATGTCCTATCCAGAATTTGTAGACTTTTGTATTCTTTGTGGTTGTGATTATTGCCCCTACATACCAAGTGTAGGACCACAAACTGCCTTTGCATTGATCAAAAACCATAAAACCCTGGAAGCTGTAATCAAACTAAATAAATATAAAATAGGAGAAGATTTTGACTACATAACCGCGCGTAAATTATTCACTGATTATGAAGAAATTAAAATCGATGTAGCCGAAATAACCAGAAACCCTATTCAAATCCCTGAATTAACTACTTTTCTAAAATCGCTAAATTTTAGCGACATTTTAATTTCGAAATATATTAAATTTTTTTCTTAATTTTTTCAATATTTTTTTCTTGCGTCTTATTAAATATAATGGTAAATCTAAATAATTTTTTCGGGGCAGTTGCCAACCCAGACTCGAATCGTCAGCGTGCGATAGCCTGTAAGGCTCAGGGTTTAGTTCTCGATCGTGACACAAAGGAGTGTCGGTCCGCTGCTCGTCGTGGTCGTGCATCTGCAGGTGGTCCCACTGTTGCTCAGCTTCGTTCTGCGTGCAAGGCTCAGGGTCTAGTTCTCGATAGTGACACAAAGGGATGTCGGTCCGCTGCTCGTCGTGGTCGTGCATCTGCAGGTGGCCCCACTGTTGCTCAGCTTCGTTCTGCGTGCAAGGCTCAGGGTCTAGTTCTCGATAGTGACACAAAGGAGTGCCGTGCCTCCAATCGTGGTGTGGGTCTAGAAGCTGCTCGCGCGAAGCGTGCCTCCAACCGTGGGTCCGCTGCCACTGTTGCTCAGCTTCGTGCTGCGTGCAAGGCTCGGGGTCTAGTTCTCGATCGTGGCACAAAGGATTGCCGTGCCTCCAATCGTGGTGCGGGTCTAGAAGCTGCTCGCGCGAAGCGTGCCTCCAACCGTGGTCCCACTCAAAAGGATATGGCTGCGATGTGCAAGGGTCAGGGTCTAGTTTTCGATCGTGGCACAAAGGAGTGTCGTCCCAAGAAGGTTCGGGGCTCTGCCAATGATGATAACCTATTTAGCATGTTATTCGGTGTACCCTCTGACGCGAGACCTGGTATTATTTACAGTCCTCCCGCGTCTACTCTAACCAGTCCAGATTTCGGTGCCCTTGGACCAGTAACTGGACCAGTAACTGGTGCCGCTAGCTTCATGCTCCGCAGTTCTACCGTAACTCCAGCCATGCAAAAGTCGCTTGGTATTAGCATGCCTAAGTATACTAAAAAATAAGCTAAAAATTATATCTATTAGGTAAACGGGTATAAAAATCTATTAGTTATTAACAATTTTAATAATATATAGATTTTTAGCACTGACTGATTAGATGTTAAGAAATTCACTTAATTGAACGTCCTCTTCTGCGTTAAATAATGTACGTTCTACAGTCATTAGACTATTCGGGTAGTTTTTATCCGTTCTTACTAAAATAGGAGAAAAATTCTGCATATTTTTAACAAATTGACATTCTAAGATACTATCAGTTTTCTTATTTTCTAAACTATGGTATTTCTCAATAAATTCTTTACCAATTGGAGTATTATATTTGATATTAGCAAACTTTGTCAGTTTCTGTTGATGAAATACATGAGCCGATAAATCTTTTTCATTTTCTTCTCTAATTAAAAAATCGACTGTATGTTTATCTGATGGTTTCCATTTAAACATAGAAAATTGAGTGCCATTTAAAACTGGTAATTTATTGGGCATAAATATAATTCCATCCTTATGTTTATTCTTTTCATATTCATCTAAAAAGTTTACGAAATCGGAAAGTTTGTAAAATATTTTAGTATCAATTGTAATGGAATTTGTTTTAATCGGTGAAATCAATGTTCTAATACAACAATCAATTTCAGCTAATCTAGTTTCAAAATTATTCTTATTTACTCTATTACCACACATTAAAACAGAATCGTAAATAATAAAAGTATAAGAGTCTCCATCTTTAATAAGTTCTCCATCAAAAAGTGTTCCGTTGTAAATAGAATCATCACCTTTAATATCAACTGTGAAAAATTTTAAAGATCTATCACAAAGAATACACATTTTTCTATTAGTTTTATCGGTGGTAAAAAACATGATATATCTAACTCCGTCATTTTTAACACCAACGAAATATTCATAATTTTTAAGTTTATCGAAATCTTTACGTTCTATCGATACAGGCTGAGGACAAGGAAACTTAGCTTCACCTCTATAATTCCAGTTATAAAGAATGGTACGAGTTAAATAATTAATGAAGTTAGGATTAGTAATTTTTTGAGCAGACGGAATATCCATATAATGTAATATATTATGTATCTTTAAGTTACTTAAAGACTTAAATTATATTTTAATTAAAGTTTAATGGATAATTATATAACCAAAGAGACTCTATTGTATGACTCTTTAATTAAATTTTATAGTAATAAATCGAACTTAGATATTTTATTACCCATTATAGAACAAAAATCTAATATATCTCTTCGAATATTAGATTGGCTTGCAACTAATTATTCCAAGAAATATAACTCTGCTTACGAAATATATAAAAATGGTAACAAAAGTTTATTTTTTATATATTTAAGTTATAAAAATCAATTAAAAGCTTACTCTAAGAAGTACTTCGATCCGTTTTGTAGACGCAATAGAGTTGATATAGATTTAAGCACCATGTCACATCAAAGATCAGGGGTTATTACCACAACGATCGGTCAGTTAAATTTTTTTAGATGGTTCATAGAAAATAAGATATTAAATTATGTATTAATCAACGTAAATAAGATAGATGAAGATATGAACGATACACTTAAAAATAATTATAAAGATTACAAAAGAAAAGAACTATCACAAAATACTATTAGAAATGTAAATATAATCACTACTAAATTCGTTGTAACTTTTGATTAAATTATTTTCTTGTTAAATTATAAATCATGTTTAATAACGCGTTTAGTGTCCAAGATCATATTAATAATAATTTAGACCCTTCAGATTTCCCAGAAGAGACACGTGGTGTACTAAGAGGAAATATTGGTGCGGTAGTGGCTGGAGATTATTCCGGTATATATTCTACACAACCTCCTGAAAAATCTATACTAGGAATTAATGGAGACGTTATAAGATCTGAAAAAATAATAAAATCACAAGATGGTAAAGCTAGAAGTCAGAACAACAGAATGGTTAACGTTCCTCGTAGTATTGTTGATAAAGAGTCTCCTCTATTCTATGGTGAATTAGGTGTTGGTTGTGATTGGTATATTATTAATAATCCAGAAAACAATCTAGGATACTCTTTAGATTTTGATGGAAACCGAACATTAGGATTTTCTCGCCATGCTGTATCAGGCACTGATATTAAGCCTGTGCTATCTTCACCTCCTATAGAACTTGTAGAAAAAAATGGACGAATAGTTCCAGATTGGAAACCTATTTATAAAGCCTTTCCTGGTTTAGGTGCGCCAGTTGGCGATTGGACTAAACAATCAAATATGCATAATTTAGGTTGAAATAAAATCTAAGTATATTATAAACCAATACCGCACTACCTAAAATCTCAATCAGTTAGGATTTAGAAGTATACCTGCTTACACTGTTGATGGTACAGCTGTAATACAAGCTGGTGGATCTATAGATTGTTAACAATTATAACAACATGCGATAAAATTAGTAACGTCTGCAACGGTTTCCACAAATTTTTACTTAACAGATCAAACAAATCCTGTTAATTTATATCCTCCAGCTGGCGCTCAAATTAATGACGGAGGTGCGAGTGTTAATATTACTTTAAATTCCTATTCATCAAAATCCACGAATTTATTTTGGATTCTACATAGGCATATTCAACTGACGTGATCTAATTTTAATATCTTAATATCTCTTTCTAATTGAGTTTGTTTTTTATGGCTTTCTAATTCTTTTAGAACTCGTTGTTTTTCTATCTCTTGCTGATTTATTTCTTCTGAGTATTCTATATTCTCTCTACTTTTAAGAAGTGAATCAAGGTCAGTAGATTCTATAACTACATCATTTAAATCCTCGGGCAAGTGACTTACATCTGTAAATCTACCCGGCTGGGTAAAAGAATCACAATAGTTGACACCATATTCGTGGTGATAAACACGTTTATATTCATCTGGTCTTAATATGTCTAAATTATACTTATTTTCTGAAGACTGTTTAGTGTAATGTATACTCCATGGATTATCTCTATTTTCTTCGGAGTGTACTTTCTCAAATTGTTCATTAAATTTACCTATGGTATCAAGCGAATGATCTCTGTCTATATGTAAATCATCTGAGTATTCTACGCGAGAATACATAGGTGCATCGATTTCTACAAACTGGTACTTATTTATTAATTCTTTATATGCAGTCTCAAATACAATAAATATATTCTTCTTTTCTTCCTTTGAGAGAAAATTACAATTTGAGGAGTCTGGATGATATTGTCTCGATAACGAGTAAAATGAATGTTTGATATCACTCAAATTGTAGTTTTCTGGTAAATTTAAGATTTCCTCGGGCGTGAAACTCATTTAATAGTTTACTATAATTTTTTAATATATTTAAAACGAAACTGTTGGATTTCCGGTTACTAGTTCGTTACAAATAAAACCAAACGACGATAGCATGGCTAGTCGACCTACAAACTTCTCATTGGTCTGTAGCATATCAATCTTATCAGTATTACTAATATTTAGAGGATCAAAGTTGTAGTCTCCAGGTGTATGATCACTCTTTATATTAAACCAGGCATCAACCGATGAAGGAAATTCATAGACTTTTAGCATCTGTGACACCTCACTGCATCCAAAAATACCTAGTAGTAGTAACTGATTATCCAGTGGTATAGAAGCAAGCTGATTAATACCCAGTGTGCTATGATCAAGTACTTCTAGACTTACAAGAGTAGGCATTGCGAACATAGCAGTGCGTCCGTGCTTAATTTCAGCTTCTTGGATAAACTTAGAGTTCATGTTAAATGCAGAAAGAGAAAGAATACAAGTTACAATGGATTGTACACTATATGGAACTGCGTAGTAAATAGTATAAATATGACTCAAATAATTGGAAATCTAACCCATGGTTATCATCTTTCCATGTTACATGATTACAACCAGTATGAGCTATTTCGTGTATAATTAACGGAACAAGTTCTTTAAAACTTTTAACTTTTCCATTGGGTTTAATTAAATTTAAAAATACAATTCTGTATTCAGCTTTTAACGTTTTGTCGCTGCCTACACTGGGTAAATACTTATTGTTACTTACATTTTTAGGTTTATTCATTCCATCAAATTGTGTACCAGTTTGCATTTCTTGTAGAAGATAGTAATCGGGGTGAATACTTAAAAAAACAATTGACATTTCTCTCAATGGAGACTTTACTTTATCTATATTATTGTATACTTTAATACACAATTCGTAAATAAATACTGTTGCCTGATAGAGTCTCTTAGCTGCAATAATCTTATTGGGAAAATTTAAAACTTTAAACGGTAAACCTTTATATAAAACCGTTGTAAAGTTCTTTTTTTCATCGAAGTCCCAGACGCTCATTAATAGTATTAAAGATTAATTTTAAAGTCATTTAAACAATTTGTATATACACTATTAACATGGGCGAACTACATCTTATAATTGGTTGTATGTTTTCAGGGAAAACTACAGAATTACTCAAAACAGCTAAAAGACTCAAGAGTATTGGGAATAGGGTAGCATTAATTAATTATGTTGACGATACAAGATATTCAACTACGGACGTAACAACACATGATAATTATTCGTGTGATATAGAATCTCATTATACTGATAAGTTAGATAGTTTAGATTACACACAATACTCAGTTGTATGTATTAATGAAGCACAGTTTTTCGAGGGATTACAAGTATTTTGTACAAAACTAATTAATAGTTCTAAAATTGTTTATGTTTCTGGGTTGGATGGAGACTTCAAGCAAAAACCATTTGGTGAAATTTTAGAACTAATTCCTATATGTGATACGATAACTAGACTACATGCATTTTGTAAAATATGTAAAAACAGAAATCATGCATATTTTACAAAGAGACTAACAGACGCTAAAGAACAAAAATTAATTGGAACAGATGAATATATTCCAGTGTGTAGAACACACCTACTTTAGTTTATTATTTGACGCGAACGCTGATAGATCTTTATTAATATTTATTTCTTTTAATTTCTCTTTTCTTTTAGAATCCTGAACTTTGTTGATATCTTTAATATCCCAAGATACATATAAAATCCCATAATCATCTTCCTTTACATAAAATCCTTCTTTATAAAATTTAGATTTTAAGTATTTTATCATAGATTCGTGTTTATAAGGTATACATCCTAATATAAACGGTGGAACCTTAAATGTACAATTTGTCTGTCCGTATGATGAATATTTTTTAATTTTTCCTAAGAGAATATTAACTATTTTGTCTTTAACTTCTCTTTCTCGAATAGATTTATGTTTTTGCGGTTCTAGTACACTTTTCAGGGTGCCTGATAACATTAATGATAAGTGTTATTTTATTTTATAATATTTTAATTAGAATATATCTGTACTTTATAAGAGTCTTGTGATGGTAGCTTAATACCAAGTAAACCAGGAGGTCCATTAACATCTCCAACCTGATCCCCTATTGTAAATAAAATATCATAATGTTTTAATAGGTGTTGTCTAACTCTATATTTAAAAGATATGTTTTGAGATAGATTATTCATATGTATTTCATCATATGGTACCTTGAGTATATCTAAATTAAATTTAGTTGATAAAAAAGATTCTCTAGGTCTAGCGGTTAATATTATAATTTTATATCCTAATTTTTTAGCGACATGCGCAACTTGTATCATAGGTTTAATACCTGGATATAGAAATACAACGTTGTTATTAACGGTGATAAATTTAACTTTGGAATTAATAGTTGAAACCAGTGTATCATCTACGTCCATTATTATTGCTTTAGGTAAACACGTTGGTTTAGTACTTTTTTTAATTAATAAATCTATTAAAAATGTTTTAGTTTTATCAAAAACAGACATTATTTAGTTAATAATATTTTAATTACAATTCATTTGCGTCATCAAATAAAGTGACAGGACTCTTAGGTCTTTTGTCTAAATTTAACGGCATTGGTTCACGATCATATTCTGTATTTTCCTGTAGTTGCATAGGTCCAATATTTGGAACGTTTAACACACTTTCGGGTATTTCTATCTTTGTAGTATCATCAAAGTTTGGAATTGAGGAATCTTTTGTGTACGGGTCTCCATCAATTGGTACAACTGGTATAGCTTTTTGTTCATTCTCGAAATCGCTTTCAGGTTCTGATTTTACATCGTCATCGTCTGCTACTTCATCCATTGTGAACTCTTTGTTAGACTTATCCGACTTTTCAGATGCCTCTGATTCTACGGAGTCGTCGTTAAAAACGTCAAATAAGTATTCCTGTAAAATATGCTCAATAGGTAGTTGCTTTCTAATACACTCATTAATTATATCAGATATAGTTTTAATTAGTACTTCTTCATGTTCATGAATTAACATAACATTATTATAAATTTTATTAGCAACTAATATATATATTTTATGAACGAATGTGTCCATGTTAGGTATTTTAATTTTAATATTTTTATGATCACCCTTTAGTCTCACACACGCTAAAATTTTAACATGACTTACAAAAATAGCAGTTACAAGATCCGATAAATAAGAACACGAAGTCTTGATTCGTTTTGTTTCCTTTTCTATTATAAATGAACTCCAATTCTGAACATTGGCTAGTACAATTTGTAAATTTCTGTAGGAAATTCCTCGCACCTGTTTTGGTATCTTTTTAGATTCCTCAAATAAACTCATTAGACCGTGATAAATTAAAGGACTAAGTACATAACACAATTGATTAGTATATTCTTCCTTGGCTGATACTAATACATTGACGTTTAATGCATCTAACATTGTTTAATTACAATGTAAATTTTAAAAAATAAAGTTTAAACTTATAATTTAATATTTAATATTTAATAATATGAATAGACCAGAATGGAAAATAACACAAAAAGTGCTGGAAGATACACTAATCAAACCCAGTAAGTACTCTAAGCATGGACTTTTACTGGAACAGCATGAATTTGGTGGAATAATAGAATTTGAGGACAATAATTGTCGAATAGTAGATGGAGAAAAGGTATGTGACAAATTATATACTAATCATTCTATAGAAAAAGGCAGTTCGAATGCTGTTAGTACACCGCTAGGTAGAGTAAATTTTCACACTCACCCCCTACACTGTTACATATCTGGTAATGTAATTTGGGGATGGCCGTCTGGTGAAGATATGGGTCAATGTATTCGATTTGCTCAAATGGGTAATTTATATCATATAATATTTTCTTTAGAGGGAACTTATGTCATTGTTGTAAATAAAAGACTGGTAAATTTGACTCCTGCAAATATTTATAACATCGAAACAATTTTTAAACTAACACATAAATATAGATGGTATAAAAATTTCGAAAAAGCTAGCGATCTATATGATGAATTTAAAAAATTTATAGAGTTGTCTGGTTTAAGACCAACTGGAAGTACCACGTTAGAATTATGGATTTATTTCGTAAACAATTTTAAATTGGGACATTGTGGTCACTACACGGACCCTATAACTACACTGTCCCCCCATTTAAAAGCGTTTAAAGTATACTTGTTTAAAAATAAATCTATACAGTTTACCGGTGAGCCTGAAAAAGTATATAAACAATTAAAAAGTATTAAAACATCTAAAGATTTAAACGGTTTGATTAAAATGCCACGATTAATTCAGATGAAACTATAAAGAATAATCTTTAAATTCGTAATGTCTAAATGAGTACTTATAGAGTTTAAACTGATAAAATTCTATTTTATATAACTCCAAGAATCTATATTTAGATTCGGTATTGTTAATTATAGTATCTGGTGTAATAATGAAATTAATTATATATCCAATATTAACATTTAAGTTGGATAAATATTTATAAAGTTGAATAAATTCTTTCTTTGTTATAGAATTTGTTTGTGACTTTAATTCTAAAACAGACGTCGGAGACCCATTCGAGTATGTTACTATATCAGCTCTCTCAAATCCAACCTGAATACCGTTATAATTTATTGGACATATAACTTCAGAATGAAATAATATTTTTGCAGTCTGAAATTCTATTTCTATTGCCTTCTGATAAACATGTTCTTTATAACCAGATCCTAACTCGTCAAAAACTTTAATTAAAATTTTAGGTAAAATCTCATCCATTACTTTTTAATATAGTGTCTATTCTTTAAATATATTTAACGAGTAACGGGTAGATCATTACTTGTCATAGGTTTAACGCTGTCAAGTTTATTCCACCATTGACTATTCCAATCACAAGACCAGATAGTCGGTCGAGGAAGTTCACTATAACAAGTAAGTGGACGATTGAACGTGCATGTAATAGAAGAGTTATTAAATACACTCACTGGATCACGGGGATTACATACGGGATCTCCGCGGAGATCAAGACTTGGGTTACGGAGGGAACTCGCAACTGTATTAACACCGATAATATCTAAAGCTGAAAGCATACTGGAGTTAGCTAACGCATTTGATACACACGATGGATCACCCCAGGTCTGATTTTGGTTGTCAGGGTTTGGAAGTGGTAGAAGCGAAGACGCAACTGTAGGTGCAGGCTGATTTAAAGCGCACATACTGACGCCAACCGGAAGACTTCCCATACTACCCTGATCTACAGACGAAGCTAACGCAAACCCTTTATTCTGAATAGTTTCTAAATTTTTAGAAGTTGGAGCACCAACATCAACATCATCTAAATTATGGTTAATTGCGTTTGGTGGCGAAGCTGCCTTTGCAGCTAGATCCTGGTTATGCATTCGAGCTTCATCTTCAGTAAAACCCTCAATGTTATCCTGAATACAATGAATTGCGAAAAGCGCAACAAGAGACGCCGCTGCTAGAGTTGGGAAAACTGATATGATCTTGTCCATTTAATAATTTATAAAGATAATAATTTATAAAAAAAACATCGCAAATTTAATTTAATTCAAAATCATCCATATTAATTTTAATCGGTATTTTTGGGGATTCTTCATCAATTTCGCGAAATTCGCACTCGAGTTTTTTCTCTTTCAGTTTAAGATGAAGAATATTAAAATATGGAATACAATTTGCTTTGTAAAATACCAAGTAAGAAGCGTGTACGAGTAGAATTACTTCCATACCCGATTCTATTTCATGGAGTTCTAGTGATTTATCTTTAGAATAAACTTGTACATTTTCATCGATTTTAAATGATGATGTAGTTACCGAATCAATCGTAACATAATTTTTTTTATAAATTTGCGCAACTTTAGCCTTAGGTAATACTTTCGAAAACCATCTGCCCGATTTTTCAGCTGTTGCACTGATCATAAATTGATCGTATCTATCCATGAAAGTTGTAAGTTCATCTGTTGCAATTACTTCTAAAGAGTCTGCACCATTACGAGATAAAACTGTTAGTTTTGGTAATTGAATAACTAAATCATTCCCATTATATTGTATCCTGGATAAATATAAACCATCCTGTTTAATAGGATCATCTACTGAAATATTAGAAAAATCGACCTGATCGAGTTTAACCATGCTTATTTAGTAGATTATCTTATTTTAAAACTTAATAAAGCAACGCAAAATTATTCTATTATCATTAACTGATATAACTCCAACGAATAACCAAATTTACACGTTAGACAATCTTTATAAAAATTTGTCATTTTAATAATACATTTTATTTGTTGACCAATACTTAATGAATTATAGGATACGGGAAGTTTTCTTTTATCAAATATACTATTTAATGACTCGTTAATTTTAACTTTGAGATAAATATTATCTAACATGTCTCGAATAATTTGAGAATTTAAATACAAATTATTATCATTTGCTTTATTTTTAATTAAATTCTCAATTGATAAAATATTATTTATAAACAAATTACAATGAGTTTTTTTTGTTAACTTTAATTGTAAATATGTTTTATTATCAATATCTATAATATCTTCTATTTTTAACATTGGTGTAGTAAAATATAATTCTTGATTGTTGTAGAAAATTTTGTCCTGGTTTATTGTTACATTCTTAAAATTAAAAGTCTTATAATTTACAGGATTCACCTCCATATAAAATTATTCTATTATTTTATTTAATTAGAAAAACGAGAAAATCTATTATTCCATTCTCGAATATCTCTATTAAATTCTTCTACTGTACCTAAACCAACCTGTTGAGATACAACGTTGGATCCCTTATTTGACATAAATGTAGGTCTTTCAAGTGGAAGAGGTAGAGTAGTTATATCGGAAATATAGTATTTATGCATATCAATTGTACTGACAGCGTGAGTAATATATCTATTGATAACTTGTTTATTAAGATCGGATATCAGATTTTTAAGATTACAGACTTTACTGTCAGATATAAATTGTGGCATCTTACCCTGATATGATAATGTGAATGTTTCCTGCATTAAATTTTGTAAATTCATATTGTCAATTTCTGTAGAAATTTGCTGATCTCTAAGTTTAAAAATTTCATCTCTAACTCTATCCTGAATATATTTAATGTTTATTTCGCTAAAAAATAACTGTAATAACACATTTTCGGTGGATCTAAAAGCTCTCTGATTAAAATCAGCAGACTGATCCAATGGTCTACATGCATATTCTTTTAATCTGTCCTGTTGAGAAACTATTGTAGGTTTGTAATCAGCCTCTGGAAATTTAATATTCTGCCAAGATTGAGACTCGGTTAGTTGAGGATTAAACTGGTCTGAACTTCTAATTGGATGTAGATCATTAGTTGGTATAATTGAACTACCATAAAACGTTTTAAGATCTGGTCTCATTTAATAATATTTAAAGATTAAAAATAATAAAAATATTAAATGAACGCGTTTCGATTATCACAAAAACCTGTTCATAAAGATTGTAGATCTAGTATAGAGAATATACATGAAGAATATATTAATAAACTTCAGGCTAAATATGAAACATACGATGATAAAAAACAAGAATTAGAATCTCTTAAAAAAGAATTGGAAGAAATTTATAGAAATAAAGAATACATAAAAGCCATAAAATTAAAGGATAAGATAAAATCATTGGATCAGGACATCAAAGACATATATAACCAAACAGAACTAACAGATTACCTATGTAAAGCTGTTTCATTTATAGAAGAAATTGACAATACAGATGAAGTAGACTACATAGAAAAAAAAGACGATAAATCCGGTATATTAAAATATGTTACACACAACGGTTCAACAGACAAAGGTACTAAATATAGTGATTACCTGGAAACATGTTTTAATATTCCATCTGCGAAAATTAGAAATGTTAAAAATTATTGCAAAGAATGTAAATCACAGGATAGAAAAATAGATACTAAAGAGGCTATAATAACATGTTCTAATTGTGGGGTATGCGAAAAATATACAGATAGTTCTAATCAGGTTGATTGGTCACGAATGGATTCTGTTGAATTTATTCAGGTTTTTACTTATAAAAGAAAAAATCATTTTAAAGAATGGCTGACACAGTTACAAGCTAAAGAAACTACAATAATACCAGAAGATATACTAAACTTAATTTACATGGAACTTAAAAAAGAAAGAATAACAGAAACTTCAGATATTACTCATGTAAAAATAAGACAATATCTTAAGAAACTAAGACTTAACAAATACTATGAACATATACCGAATATTATTAATCGAATAACTAATAAAAAGGGATTAGTTATTACATCGGAACTTGAGAATAAATTAATGCAAATGTTTGATATGATTCAGGAACCCTTTAAGAAGTGTTGCCCAATTAATAGGAAAAATTTTTTAAGTTATTCGTTTACTTTACATAAATTTTGTCAATTACTTAATCGAAATGATCTATTATCTTATTTTCCATTATTAAAAAGTAGAGAAAAACTGTTCGAACAGGAAAAAATATGGAAGAATATATGCACATCATTAAATTGGAAATATATCCCAACAATTTAAATTATTTAAAGATAATAATAATATTTATTTAAATGCCCGAAGTTGATATTAATGACTATCTAAAGAAAGATTCTATTAGAGTACCAGAACAAGAATTTGCTATTATTAGCGTAATTTCTCCAAAGAGCCGACAAAAAGCTGATCATCTAGCTGTTAAGATTAAGGGTGTCTTCTCCACAATGGAAGATGCTAAGAAACACGCAACTAAACTACAAAAGTTCGATGACGCGTTTGATATATTCGTTGTAGAAATGTATGCATGGTTATGTCTTCCACCGGAAACAGAAAAGATCGGTGAAAAGCACTATTCTGACGAAAAACTAGAAGAACTTATCACGGCGCACGATAAGGAAATGGAAGACGCTCAGGCTAGTTTCGAAAAGCATCGTAAAGAACAAAAGCAAGCTGGAAAGCTAAAAGGTGTTCCAGAATTAGCAGATAAGCCAGTTGACGAATCAAGTTCAGAAAGTCAAACGACGACAGATAAGCCAGTTGACGAATCAAGTTCAGAAAGTCAAACGACGACAGATAAGCCAGTTGACGAATCAAGTTCAGAAAGTCAAACGACGACCGATAAGCCAGTTGACGAATCAAGTTCAGAAAGTCAAACGACGACAGATAAGCCAGTTGACGAATCAAGTTTAGTTTAGAAAATATTGACTAAATTACCTTAAAAATCTACATTTTATTAAACTTTAATAAACAATAGATTTTTAACTTATACTACACAACAAACTAATTAACCACTTTAATTGGAGTAAGCAAGACCACCCATACCAGACATGATCCGAAGAACGTTGTAGTTAACAGCGTAGACTACACCCTCGTATGATGTCTCTCCCGAGACAGACCATACATTGGGTTCTTCCAGACTACCAAGTAGTCCATTAAGTGCTGCGACATCGGGTATGACACTGAATTTGTTAGTCGCGTTGTCGATGCGTGAGAAGTTGAGAGTACCAGACGGCTGGTGCTCAACTGGTTGAAGAGCATAAGAGTAGCAAAGGATACCAATTGGGGGAATAGATGTAAAGTGATTATAAGGCTGGACAAGATTGTAGTAATCAGCCTTCTTGTCGTTGTAGCGATCGTTACCGTTAAGTATAAGCTTATGCTCGTTAACGATACTGAGACCAGTGTACTGAAGGAAGGGTGGCGAATTAGTGAAGTTAGACCAGTCATGCTCAGTACCAGGAGCAGTCTTGCGGAAACCCCATACATTGAATGATACGGGATGGTTGAATGTGCGGTAATCAATAGAACCATTACCACTGTTTGTGAAACTGCTGAAACTTGCTGTTGCCTGTTGGACCTGCTTGATGAGGTACTCGTGTGATAACTGAGCAAATCGGCGACGCTCTTCTGAGTCGAGATAGTAGTAATCAGCCCATACAGACATATTCATCGCGGGTACTGCACCCGCAGGTGTTTGAGGAGTGCCTGTGGTCCATTCAAGTCCTAGAATACTCTCTCCCGAACCAATCTCGCTAAATAGTATACAGCAGTTATTTAGCTGTTCAGTCTGGATGTAAAGCTTTACCTCGTGATACTGAAGAGCAATAAGTGGAAGAGCAAGACCCGGATGAGTGTTAAACCAGAAAACAAGAGGAACATAAAGAGTCTGTGCTGTATATCCGTTAGTTGTAAGACCTAGTGGAGTCTCAGTTACATCATAACCACCAACCATCTTCTGAAGACCTCCACGCTTGGCGGCTGGTGTCGAAAGTTCAAACCACATATAGAACCATGTGGAGTAGTGACGATCGATGGGTTGACCACCAATTTCAATAGTTATCTCCTTTAGGATACGATACCCAACATAGTTAACCCAGCACCAATTGAATTTCTTGCCTGCGGAGGCGGAGACCGCTGTTGAGTTTTGACTGGTGTATACAGCCGCGGGGACGCTGGCGTTAGATTTGAGAGCTGGAAGCGCAATCTCAACATGCATTGGACCTACAAGATCACCAGACCGTGAAATAGTTATAGTTAGTCGCTGACCAAAACCCTGAGTACCCTGAATGGTCTGTTCGATGCATTCCCGAGCGAAGTTTGTGTGTCGTTGATAAGTTACCTTAAAAAAAGTAATCTGTGGGTTACCTACAAGGTATACATCCTGTGCACCAATAGAAACAAGTTGGATAAGACCTCCACCAGCCATTTGTATTTAATAATTACACAAGAAAAAAAAAATGAAAAAAATCGCGAAGTAATTAAATTAAATTGCGACAATTTTATAAGTTTAGAAATTTAAGAGTTAGTAAAATGTCAAAATGACGTCTGTCATAGTTTCTCCAACTCAAAGCGGAAAGACAAAATATATTCAGGATTTGTCTTTTTCGAGTCTGATTGATAAGAAATCTGTATTTATTGTTTTGAGAAACATTACAGCAGATTTGTTACAATTTTGTAAAAGGTGGAATTTTCCAACTTCCTTAAATTGTTATACCTCAGTCACAAAAGATCCATCTATATATATATGTCTGTCAAATGTACAACAGTTGTCAAAAATGTATTGCACAATTGAGAGAATTAATCACGATTTTATTATTATTCTAGACGAAACAGATCTTATTTATGTTGATATAAAAGATATTAAACAGTCTACTGTATTATACGACGAGATGTATAAGAGTAAATACCTCGACCACAAGTATTATATTACAGCTACTCCGTTTTCTTTGTTTAAGTATGTATCTGATATAAAATGTCAGAATGTTTATTCTCTAGATAAAAATGAACTTTATGTAGGATTTGATAAAATTAAAAAATGGCACATTCTTGGAAATTCAGTGAAGAGACTTACAAAATTGGATAAAGCCGATGAATATTGTTCGATGTATATAGAACTTTTAGGTTATGTCTTAAAAAGAGATTCTCATCAGGTGGTTCTTTTTAATTGTACATCTCTTATCATTCTTCAGGAAAAAATAGGAAAAGACTTTTTTAAAAACAATGATATAAATGTAATAATAGATCACGGAGAACATACAATTTTGTACACAAAAGATACGATACCCGTGTATACGAGGCGGGGAGAATTTAAATACCAATTTAAAAAGATTCATATCAAGGAACTGCTTAAAAATCTTAAAATTTATAGTAACTCTAAAAAAATAGTTATTGTATCTGGAATCAAGGCTGGAAGAGGTCAATCATACAAAACTGAAGATAAGAATGAATGGCACCTTACAGATTTAGTATATATGCCACCTGTTTTTCAGACATGTGAAACATTAATCCAGGCATGTGGAAGAATTACTGGAATATATGAGAAAAATCATAAACCATTACATATCTGGACATCTAGGAAAGCAAAAGAATCAATATTGGAATATGTAAATTATCAAAACACTATCTTAGAACAGTGTAAATTATACACGGGTAATGTTGCTGATATAACCGATACATTTAAATATTCTGAAACCTTTAAAATTTGTTAAATATTAAACATTTGCGGTAATATATATTTAAAATAATTATTTATATATATAAATGACTGATTCGGAATATGAAACATCTTTAGATTCTTTAATGACTCCTTCACAGCCACAGCAAATACCACAACAACAACAGCAAATGCCACAGCAAATGCCACAACAAATGCCACAACAACAACAGCAAATACCACAAGAACAATTAGCATATCAACAACAAATGATGCATCAACAGAAACCAAGAGCTTTCTCACCACCTTCGAGTGGTTTAAAATTTATGGAAAAATTAGCAAACGTTAATTACCAAGAAACAATACAATCAATTATAATTATAACTATATTGTTTATATTATTTAATAATTGTTACTTTAAAAATTTTTGTAAAACTGTACCATTTTTATGTATTACAGACGGTGAGTTTAATATACAAAGCCTGATAATATTAGGTGTTGCTGTAGGTATTTGTTATATTTTTATTAAAATGTATATAATTTAGTACTTTTTTTGTCTTGGTCTTTGTTTTGGAGGAGACTTATTAGTAAATTGATTATATAAATGTAACATAAAATCGTCCACCTGACAGTTCCCAGCTGACATTTGAGATATATTTGGTAAATCAATCTTATTAATTTCTTTATTTTTATTACCGTTCCAATTTAATAACTTTAATAAATGTTCTGTACATTTTATATATTCAGATGAATAATCTTTACAATATCCATATTTTCTACCAGACATAGTATTACAAATACAGTGACACTTTTGACAAATACCTTCTTTAGATAGTTTAAAATATATTTGACATGAATTATGAGATCTATCAATATTTTGACAATATTTTGACTTAGTTAGTATAATATATACTTTATTATCGAAATTTAAGATTTTTTTGATATCATCTGCTGAATAATTTTTAACATGAATCCGAAAAAATCTTACAATTTCTTGATATACTAAACTGTTCGAACTAACTCTTTTGCTCGATGGTTCTTCACATTCTTCACAATCTTCTACTTTTGGAAGTTTTAAAAACTTAGGGATATTTACGATTTTAGTTAATTCCCCTTTCGTAAGTCTAATACTTGTAGTTACTATCATATCATATGTACTCTTAAATAGTCTATGTAATTCTTCTTCTAATATTTGTTTATACATATCAATTATTACCGTAGGTTTATAGATCCTTTTATCATCTATAAATTCCGTTTTACCGTTACTTCTATCATATGAACATTTACTAGATCCAACCATTCGAATACCATTTGTTTTGTATACAGATACGTCTACCACATCATCCCAAGTATTTACAGATTCTCTTTCACCAAACGTAGTTTTAAGTTTATGAATTATTAGTTCACGCATCATTAGTGAATTTTCTACATTAACAATCAGAGTTGGCCAGTATAAATGTACACCTTGTTTAATATATTCCACTGAGTCTTTTATTGTAATTTTTTTATCTGTAGTACATACAATGACATTGTGATTATCC
>Ga0302125_10000447_pt1 | contig 22976 bp, 24 predicted proteins | sample CB4_surface_MG_FD_203111 | JGI IMG/M metagenome (GOLD analysis project Ga0302125, IMG submission 203111) | Marine microbial communities from Western Arctic Ocean, Canada - CB4_surface | ecosystem: Environmental > Aquatic > Marine > Oceanic | place: Canada: Western Arctic Ocean | collected... | reverse complement strand
TATTATAGCGACCGCCCACCACTCGAAGGGCGCGACGGCATTGTGCTACTTAGCACAGTACTACCCGACGATTACAACCGAGGGTACGAAGACATACGCTACGTTATGGTCGACCAGATCAACGGTCGAGCCATCCACAAGCTAGAGGATGTCAAAGCCGCACTCGCACAGCCTGAAGAGGGCTTTCACCGCATACAATTTATGCCTGACGAAGCTACACATCAAATCGTTCTCGACAGCACAGAGATGCCCAACGCGACCGAACGTATTTTGCGGCACTACAGGATACCTGCGGCCAGTTCGTTGTAGCCAAAGTCTGGATTCGTTAAGCCGAAAACGGAAACGTAACAGGCCCGTCATAGCCGTCCTGGGAATCTTCCACTACGACATTAGATCGGATGCCGCCACGACCACGCCAAATTGTTTCAAGGCGCGCCCAGCGAGGCTTGCAGGCAACATAGAAGTCTTCAAAGATCTGATTGCTCGCAGCCTCAAAGAAGATGCCTTTATTACGAAAGCTGTGTAGGTAAAGTTTCATTGCCTTGAGCTCCATGCAGACCTCGTCGGGCGCATAACTAAAGACAACAGTCGCATAGTCCGGATGCCCCGTCATTGGGCAGGTCGAAGTAAACTCCTCCTGAATATGCTGGATCGTGTAATTGCGTTCTGCGTTCGGATTGGGAAAGGTTTCAATGTCCATGCAAAACACTGTGCAGAGCTTTTTGTATAATTCAACTCATTCGTAGTAGCTGTTTCAACTGCCACTACGAATGCAAGCTTGCACCACCCTATCCACTAGGCGAGATTTCACACAATGAGCCAATCCACCCCAGCACCCGGTCAACTCACCCTAGTCGCTGCGCCAATCGGTAATTTGAGCGACATGACCCCGCGCGCCATTGAGACGCTCAAAACAGTCGACGCCATTGCCTGTGAAGATACCCGCGTGACTGGTAAACTAATGAGTAAGCTGGGGATCGAAAAAACATCGCCCCTACTTTCCTACCGAGAAGAAAACGAGAAGCATATGGCGATCGAACTAGCCGACCGCATCGAATTAGGCGAGCGAATCGCGCTGATTTCCGACGCAGGGATGCCCGCAATTAGCGACCCTGGCTTCCGGCTCGTGCGCGAGTGTCACAAGCGCGGACTCCATGTAACCACCGCGCCTGGTCTTACTGCAGCCACCACTGCGCTCGCGCTCTCTGGGCTGCCGACTGATGGCTTTCTTTACGTCGGCTTCTTGCCACCGAAAAGTGCCGCTCGTAAACGCTTCTTCGAGAGTAAAAGAGAATTTGAGTATACAATAATCGTCTACGAATCCTGCCACCGCATCGCTAAGTTTCTCAACGAACTCGTAGAGACACTTGGTGAGGATCGATGCATCAGCGTCGCCCGTGAACTAACCAAGCTACACGAAACCGTACACACTGGGGCCGCCAGCAAGGTGCGCGACCGCGTAGCGAAAGGCAGCCAAAAGGGCGAGTTTGTCGTCTCTATAGCCAAGCACGGATTTGAGTTGTAGGACCTGCTTCTAGCACAACGCGAGCGAGCGCGTGTATCTACCCTAAACGCGGCAACTTCGTTTCGACATCAATCGAAATGCTGCCCTCACCTTTAAGCAAACGTGCCAGAGCCTGTCCGCAGAATTCCAAACGCCAGCCACGCATCATACGGTGCCTGGAGTCTTCTAGATCATCGACTTCTAAAACAAAGGCAGTGACTTCGGCGCGGTTACCGATGAGTGCCGGATCGATCATATCCGCGAGGCAGATGCCTTTAATCGATGCCAACGAAAGATCAACCCGTGCCTCGTAGCCGTCGTCGGGCGAGGGGCCGTTGTGCTTGTTGTTAGGTAAATCCGGCAGGTCGCCGCTGCGTCCACGCTCGAGTGCTTCCCATATATATTTACGGTTTCGATCGGCGGAGCGTTCGCTCAAGCCCTTCATCTGGCGGATGTCTTCCAGCTTTTCGGGCGGCCGCTTTATCAGTGAAACCAGCGCATCATCCGAAAGAATAAAGCCACGCGGCAAGTTACGGCTGCGCGCTTTCAGTTCTCGCCAAGCACCGAGTGCTCGCAAGGTATTGCGTTGCTGCTGCGTCAATGAACCGCTACCGCGGACACGAGGCATCTCATAGTCGGGATCTTTTTCGCCGTAATTGCTTTCATCCTCGTAGACTTTCATCTCATCCTCGATCCATTCTCTGCGACCAAGTGCTTCTGCTTTATCCATGATTTTAACCATGAGATCAACAGAATGGCGTACGTCGTCTTCTGCGTATTTGATCTGAGCTTCAGTCAGTGGGCGCGCCACCCAATCAGAACGAGTCTCTGTCTTGGCGAGGCGAACCTTAAGTAAGGTCTTCAGTAGTTCGCTCAAAGAGATCGTAGAGGACAGTCCCACGAAGCCAGAACTGCGCTGCGTATCGAAAATATTCTTAGGCAAGCCGCCACAGGCGCGATAAAGGATATTGAGATCTTGCTGTGCGTCGTGCAGAATCTTAACCGTGTCTGGGTCAGACATGAGTTCGGCGAGCGGCGACCAGTCTTCGATCTCAGGCGCGTCGATTAACTGACACTCCCCATCGGGGAAGCCAATTTGGATCAATCCTAGTGTAGGGTAATAGGTGCGATCCCAAATGAACTCGGTATCAACGCCAACAGCGCCTACTTCGCGCGCACGGCGCACGACATCGGCTAGGGCTTCTGTGGTATTAATCATAAAGTGAGAAGCGTCGCTGATTCTGTCCGGGAAGGAAAGGAGATTTTTAAATCAGACAAATTGTAGCCCGGATCCATTTACAGCAGCTGAAGCAATGCTACTCAAGCTGTAGTCGAACTGAGCCTTACTGTCTCAAGGTCCCCGCCACCTGTTCGCCGACAAAAAATGGAGGCACACCCTCCATTAAAAAGTCACTGTCTCGTCAGGGCGCCGGATCTGCGTGCGGAACCAAGTGCCCTGCTTCTTTACCAGATGCAGCGTGTTTTGAACAATCGAAGGCAACAATTCATCGCGCTTCAGCTCGCCATCGAGAAAGGCAATCGTCTCACGGTAACCGATGGCCGATGCTGCGCTGGGGTTCCCTTTAAGGCCTTGCACGAGCAAACCTTCGACCTCTGCGATCAATCCAGCCTCAAGCATAAGCTCCGCTCGGCGCGCTACGCGTTGCTTTAAATTCTCCTTATCGCGCTCCAATAAAATGTAGTTTTTTACACAATCAGCAAAAGGTTCCGGGCGCGCGGCAAATTCAGCCTGTAAAGTTGGTAAATCTTTGCCCGAGGCAATACAGCGTTCGAGTGCGCGTGAGACTCTGCGTGGATTTTTGACATCTAAGTTTCCTGTGCCTTGCACACTGCGCCCGCGTAACTCGCGTAACAAACCTTCCAGTCCATCCGCTTCGTAGAGCGCCGTAACCCTCGCACGTATCGCATCGCTTACCTTGACTATATCGATCACGGGTGCAAAAAAGCTCTTTAAATAAAATCCACTGCCACCCGTCACGACGACAGATTTGCCACGCGCAAAAATCTCTGCCACCGCTTCTTCCGCATCGCGCACATAGGCCACGATGTCGTAAGTCGTGCTGACCGAATTGAGGTCAATCAAATGATGCGGAATCCTCGCCTGCTCTTCGCGCGATGGCTTAGCGGTGCCGATATCCATTCCCCTATAAATAAGCGACGCATCGCAGGAAACAATCTCCGCATCGTGTGCCTCCGCGTAACTGAGCGCATACTCAGTTTTGCCGACCGCTGTCGCCCCAGTAATGATGTGTAGTGTTTGTTCCATTTGTGTAAGGCAAATATATCGCCATGTTAATCAAGCGAGAGTCACGGGCACTTGGCAACCTATGAAAATCTACATCTCCACTTACCCTCCACCCTACTCGCAACGGGAGATCTAGACGCCTTAAACACTCTTGCGGCGCGAGTCGCGCATGCACACCTTTAATTTCAACATGCACCCATCAATCCGACTCTGGCAATGGCCGAACATACTGGCGATCGACACTGCCTTAATCGCGATACTTTGGCAGCTGAGCTTGGCAAGGGTTCTAAATGCCGAGATCGATTGGGCCGCCTCTGCCGTATTGGGGCTCTCAGTTTGGCTGACCTATGTTGCGGATCGGTTGTTTGATGTGAGGTCGCGGGAAAAGGCGGCACTCTTTTCGCTAAGGCATCAGTTCGCAAAGCGATACCGTCAAGCACTTTGGTATGTCTGGTTAGTGCTACTAGCGATTAATCTGCTTCTAGCAACGCAACTCACGGTGCTACAACTCAAGAACGGTTCCCTACTCCTAATATTTTGCCTACTCTACACGGCATCCAACCAAAAGCTCTCGAGGCACTTCTTCCCTAAAGAGATCTGTGTAGCTTTGATCTATGCGGGCGGCGTAATAATATTTATGCCAGTAGCTTGCCCGCTTGGTTTCTTCGGAGTATTCACTTTGTTGTGCCTGCTCAATTGCCTGATGATCGGAGCGAGAGAAAAAGTGATCGATGCTAAGATGCGAGTACACTCAGTAGCACCTTTAGTCGCGGAGCGCTGGCTGACACCGCTCGCTTTATTCGGCGCAGGGCTGGCAATTTGGCGAGGTGACGAATTGTGGCTCGGGCTGGCACTTAGCTTTGGACTACTCGGGCTACTGCATGGTCTGAGGAATCGAATCAGTATAGAAGCTTTTCGTGTGTTAGCAGATGCTTCCTTAGTCTTGGGCGCACTGTATGCACTTGGTTTTAGTCAGAGCATTGGTTAGATACCCCCCATGACGAGCAAGTCGCCTATGGAGTAAATGCGACTGACTAGCGTCCGCGACGAATATCAGAGCCCTTAAACTGAACACGTACACGGAAAATAAGCTTAATCCGGGTCTTGATCTTGAAGGTTTTGGGATCGATAGAGTCAGGGATTTCTTCGCGGTGCAGATCAACAATGGCGTGGTAACCTCGCTCGGAAAAAATATCGATCAACATGGCGAGCGCATCCGGATCATGGAGGACGGAGTCCTCGGTATTGATCACGGCTGATCCAGAGATGGCATGGCGCTCAATGATCGGCATAAAGTCGCTCATTATGAGAGCGACGACCTTCTCGAAGAGAGGCTCCTGGCGTTCAACATAGGCATCGAGTCGGTCGACAAGGTCTTGGCGGGCGTGCTTCGATATGGTAGCAGCTACGGGAATGCTGGAGATGCGATCGTAGGTGGCCTCGTCGAGTTCGAGCGAGCCTTGGTAACGCAGCTCATCGTCGATGCGCTGACGAACAGCTTCGATCGTGCCGTGTGCATTGATAAAGTGGTAGAAGAAGATCTCGCGCAGGTCTTTGAGCGCACCGTAGGTCTTCTCTTTGAAAGTGCGGTAGCGGTTGAGCGCCGCCTCAGGATCAAGGTCGGTCGGACGCAGTTCTTCAATTTCGCCGACGCCGGACTCGAGGACTTCCTCGTTGTGCTCCTGCGCTTCGACTCCGCGGTTCATCTGGCGCTTTACGCTCTCCTTCTTGTCGATGAATAGCACAACAATATGAAAATGAGGCTTCTTGAAATGCTCGGAGTAGAGGGTCTCTTTGAATTTATTACGCAGCTCGATCAGCTTTTGATACAGGAGCTTAACGCACTCAACCTGCACTTTGGTGCGCGGGAAACCGTCGACGACTGCACCGGTCTGATAGACGGGGTCGAGAAGTTTACGTAGCATGATCTCGATGACCTCGCGGTCACCCACTAGCATGCCAGCATCTTTCATCTTTTGCGCTTCAGGGCTCTTAAGCAAGCCACTGACCACAAGCGGTGGCGCTGTGAGGTCGCGATACTGCATGATGAAGTCAGTGTTCGTACCCTTACCCGCACCAGGCGCACCGTTGAGCCAAAAAATCTCCTTTGGGAAGCGGAGGTTTTCCTCGCCGAGTTCGTCTTCCAGGCTTGCCCAGACAGAGTTGAAAATGATGTGAGCGTCCTTAACCTCAAGGTCTTGGATTTTGCTGTCAGCAGGTTTGATTTTGGTGGAGGCCTGATCGGAAGCCATTTTTATATATTTAGGTAAGTGGTGACTAGATGGCTTAGGAGTGTCGGAATCCGCAAGTGAGATCAAGCCCCTTTAGGATTTTCGTCCCGTGCCGCGCTACTGCTGACTGTTTCTTGTTTGCGCGGTCGACAAATGCGTTCAGTCGCGCTCTCAAAGTCCTCCTCACCACTTAAGATGTCGATCTCGAGGCGTAGATAATAAACGGGTATGCTCGCTTTGATATCATCAAATAAGCGGACGGCGTCCTTCTCAGTTGTCACGATCATATCTAAGTCGGCTTTACCGGCCTTACGGTATAGGCGCTCGATCTCGTAACGAGTAAATCGGTGGTGATCTAAGAACCGCTGATTATAACGAATTTCAGCACCGAAATCACTAAGCATTTTTTCAAAGCTTTCCGGCGAAGCAATGCCGCTAAAGGCTCCGATCTTGGCCCCTCTAAGTGCGTCTAGCGATAGGCGATCGCCTGTATCAACAGATTGGAGGTATTGCGGCTTGTGCGCGCATTCAATTATTTCGGCTTTAGGGTTATTCTCGCGAATGAGCTCAAGTAGGGCTTCGTCACGGTTGCCGTCAGATTTAGTCAGAAAGATATAGCTGGCACGTGATAGATGCTTAATCGGCTCACGCAGTATGCCGCGCGGTAGTAGATGCTGATTGCCGAAGGGATTCGTTTTGTCAACGAGCAGGAGATTAAGCCTGCCCTTGAGCGGCAGATACTGGAACCCATCGTCTAGAATAAGGGTATCACAGCCGAACTTACGAATGGCAAAAGATCCGGCTTTAACCCGATTTTTATCGCAGATTACAACAACGCCTGGTAGATTCTGAGCGAGCATATAGGGCTCGTCACCGGCCACTTCGGAGTCAAGCAGGACAGTCTTACCATCGCTCACGATCTTGGGCGGCGCTTCTTCACCGTGGGTCAGCATTCGCCAGAGTTTTTGCGGCAAAGGTTCTTTTTTACTCTTATAACCGCGACTGAGAATGGCGACTTTACGTCCACGCTCAGCCAAGGTGCGGGCAAATTTTTCAACCACAGGAGTTTTGCCCGTGCCACCAACCGTGAGGTTGCCGACGACCACCACCATGCAGCCTAGCGGCTTACTCCGAAGAATCCTATGTTCGTAGAGATACCAGCGTAGCCGGACGAGAGCGCTAAATATAAAAGATAGTCCATAGAGGAAGCTTCCCAGCACTTCAGCTGCACGTCCATGCCGGCGATCGTAGATCACATCGGTGGTAAAAAGAGCGAAATCATCCGCCATGCGAGCAAGCTTATAGCGTAATCTGCGTAGTGAAGACATAGGTTAGAAAACTTAGAATTTAAGTGAAAAGCGATTCTCAAAAACCAGAAAGAGGGTTGACGCCAGATTTAATCACCGCTTTCTCTCGAAAAAACAGCATGCTCCCGTGATCTCGGGTGGCTACACCGCAACTACTTTTTATGAAATATCTAATCATCGCTGAGAAACCCTCTGTCGCTACCGACCTCTCCAAGGCCCTGAGCAAAGAACTTGGTAAATTTGCCAAAAAGGGCAAATCGCGCGATGCGACCTATTTCGAAAGTGAACGAGCTGCCATCACATCGGCCGTCGGCCACCTTGTCGAGCTGAAGATGCCAACTGGTCCCAATGGCAAAAATCTGCCTTGGAACTTTAATGTACTACCCGCCATTCCAGAAAAGTTTGAACTCCAGCCAATTGAACAAAGCGCCGGTCGCCTCAAGCACGTCCTCGGACTTGCTAAGAGGAAAGAGTTCGATGTCATCATCAACGCTTGTGATGCCGGCCGAGAGGGTGAGCTGATTTTCCAATACATAATGGACATCGGTAAGATCAAAAAGCCAGTCAAACGCCTCTGGATGCAATCAATGACTACAGGCGCGATTCAAGAAGCTTGGCAATCGCTTCGCGAGGGCGAGCAAATGTCCAACCTTGCCGACGCCGCTAAATGCCGTTCAGAGTCAGACTGGCTCGTCGGCCTCAACTCGACCCGTGCCCTCACCTGCTTCCGCTCTCGCCACGGTGGATTCAACATCACCGCCGCAGGGCGCGTGCAGACGCCCACCCTCGCCATCCTCGCCAAACGCGAGCGCGAGATCCAAGCATTCAAGCCCGAAGACTACTGGGAAATCCACGCTGACTTCGCGGTGGCTAAGGGCAACTACCCGGGCAAATGGATCGACCTAGACTGGAAGAAAAAAGCCGAGCAGCCACACGGCCGAGCAGAACGCCTATGGGATAAGGAAAAAGCCGTCACCATTCGCGAGCGCTGCGTCGGTAAAGAAGGCAAGGTAAGCGAAGAGAGAAAACCGACCAAACAAATCGCGCCGCAGCTTTACGATCTCACTACGCTCCAGCGTGAAGCCCCCTTTACCGCGAAAAACACCCTCGGCCTCGCTCAAGCACTTTATGAGCGCCACAAGATGCTCACCTACCCGCGGACAGACTCCCGCTATTTACCCGAGGACTACATGAGCAAAGTGCACGAGACCATGCGCGACCTCGCCAGTTCAGGCCACGCAATTGCGAAGTGGGCAGCCAACGCAATCGAAGAAGACCGCGTCAAGTTCAACAAACGTATCTTTAATAACGCCAAAGTCTCCGATCACTTTGCTATCATACCGACTGGGCGCGTAGTGAAGCTCAACGAGCAAGAATCAAAACTCTACGACATGGTAATCAAACGCTTCATCGCGGTATTCTTTCCACACGCTGAGTTTGAAGTCACCAAGCGTCTCACGACAATCAATCATGGCGTGGAAAAAGATACCTTCCTAACTAACGGCAAGACCCTGACAAACCCAGGTTGGCTGGCCGTCTATGGACGCGTAGCAGGTGTCGCCGCGGGCAAGGACGAACTAGTCGGCGTCGATGAAGGTGAAACCGCGCATATCCCCGATCTACCAATCATGCGAGAAATTGAAGAAGGTGAGGAGCTCCCCGCCCCAATCCGCGTCGAGGATAAGTCGACCAAACCATCTGCCCGCTACACTGAGTCTACACTCCTCGCCGCCATGGAAGGTGCAGGTAAACTGATCGACGATGATGAATTGCGCGAAGCTATGTCCGAACGCGGTCTCGGTACTCCCGCTACTCGAGCAGCCACAATCGAAGGCCTCCTTCGCCAAAAATACATCGCCCGCGAAGGTCGTGATCTCAACGTCTCAGGCAAAGGTCTACGCCTGATCGAGCTCTGCGAAGAAATGGATATCAAAGCACTCAGCTCACCCTCCATGACGGGCGACTGGGAGGCCCAACTCAACAAGATGGAAAAGGGCGAGATCCGCCGAGAAGTCTTCATGCAAGGGATCAACCAATTTACCGAAGACGTGGTCGAGAAAGCACGCTCGCACATGCAAATGCTCGTCAACCGCGTCTTCCCCGACCTGGAGTGTCCATGCCCCGCCTGCGGCGCCGCCCGACTCAAACAAACTGATGCCACCTACGAATGCCGCGAGGAAGCGTGTGACTTCCGCGTATCGAAGCACATCGCTGGTCGCCGACTCAGCGACGACGAAGCGAAGGAGCTTATTACCACAAAGCAACTCCCTGAACTTGAAGGCTTCGTCTCGCGCTTCAACAAACCTTTCAGTGCAGCACTCAAGCTTGCCCAATCGGTTTCCAAAACTGGAAAAATAGGCAAATGGAAGACTGAATTCGTCTTTGATGGTGATGAGCCCACCCTCGCCGAAGACTTGAAGGACGACCAAATTATCAAGACCTTCACCATGCAAAATGGTGCCGGCGCGAAGCTCTACGAAACAGAAAAAGCTTATCATCTGCCTGCCCTAAAAACAAATGACTCACCCGAAGGTTTCCGTCTCGGCAAGACGATCTTGCAAAAAGAGCTTCAACCCGACGAGGTGGAAAAACTCTTCACCGAAGGTAAGACCGCCCTACTCGACGGCTTCGTTTCCAAACGCACAAAGCGCCCATTCAAAGCCCACCTCACACTCGACTTCGACAACGGCAAGATCGGCTTCGAATTTGCCCCACGTCCAGTTAAGAAGGCAGCGAAAAAGGCTTCTAAGTAACCATTATAAAGTGGTTCCCGCGTTCGCTACAGACTAGTTGAAGTTGCGGTAGACTCGCTAATTGAAACCAAATAGCTTTTCAATTGCGGCAATCGTTCCAGATGTAATCTTCGGACTGGAGCCACTGATATTCAAGACACGATGGCAGCTTTGCGATTCCAGTAAACTAGGATGGTAGGCAATTATCTTCACATCACCAGCTTGGCCCTTGAGCTTATCTTCGGCAAATCGGGGCGTCCACTCCTTTGGCACCCCGAATTGTGTAAAGGCGATGTCCCATGCCACGACAGTCTTACCCGCAAAAGACTCAGTCAGTAGAGAAGGATAATTGCGGACAAAGTCAGGCACTTGATTACTGAAAACTCGAATACGTGTCGCGACTGGCAGACGACGAAGGTGCTCTCGTAAATCACTTACCTGACCGCTACGAATACTTTGATAAAAGGCCAGTGGATCAACACTCACTAGGTTCATACCGTTCCAAATTCCGTGACGATTCTTACTGTCAAATTTTTGATCTGTATACCATTTTTCAAAATCGTCTGTCAGACGGAAGCCGATCTCAAAGTGGACGTGAGCGCGACTACGCGGAATCGTATAAGTGGCGGAACGCCCCATGATGCCGAGCACGGAGCCCGACTCGACACGTGCACCAGGTATGATAGCATCAGCTACACTGGCGAGGTGTGCGTAGAGCGTATGATAGGCGGGAGTTTCTTGATCGTGCTCGATCACTACGTAGCGCCCATAAGTACTATATCCTGAAATACGGCTAGCATGAACGACTCGACCGGGTAGCACGGCATAGACAGGATCAGCGGCCTCACCGTGGCCGTCGCGCTTAATAGGATACAAGTCGAGCCCTTCGTGAAAACGGCTACCACCATTACGCACGCAACCGAATAAGCCAGACTCAACACGCCCGGATGCGGTAGGCTGGACATAGGCCTCAACCGGCTTGCCATTTTGAAAAGCGGGGTTCGGCGTCGGCCAGATTAGACTAGCATCAACTAGAAATGGCACAAGCAGGACAGGAAGCAGGCGAAAGAATCTCGGCATCTTCATTTTCCGTAGCTTAGGGCAGCGGTGAATCTTTGGCGCCTAATTATTTTCCTGCAGCTCTACGATAGTCTCCTTGATATCGAGCACAAGCTGACCAAGTTCTTCATCGTCGACTTCGACAAATGTAAAGAAGTTACCATCTTGTATTGCGCCATCAATACGGCGAGCACCGATCGCATTTCCGTTAACCATAAAAACAATACGGCTACCCATATTAGAGACTGAGGCCCGATAAAGATCACGCGCACCTTGACCACCTGTCTGGACTAACAATGCAACTCCCAAATCGACTTTGACCATCTCAACATTTAGGATATCAAATTCGCTCACAACAGGAACGTCCTGAATGTTGATCTTCGTCCTGCTGCCTGGGAGCTTGATTGTCTTTCCTGTGGACGCACCGTAATTGACACCACGTGTCTCGACCATGAGGCGTGGCACGCTGAGATTTTCAAGTTTCTCTTTTTTACAGGCGACTAAAAGGCCGAGGCTGGTAAGAAGTATGAGAGAAGATATAGTAATTCGGGGCATGGTTTGTATGTGGTTCAACGATTAAAGGATAATGTCACCAATAGTGTCTTCGATTTTAAGCATTAACTCCATAGATATATCCACAATTGGCACTTGGATCATCTGTTTAGTTTTAACATGTCGATAGCTCTGCTCGCCGATGGACTTACGGTCGCCGGTGGCGCGTAGTACTCGCTTACGCTCCAGCATAAGGGAGAGGAGGTGCTTAAGCATATCTGACTCCTCTTTAGTATCGGGTGATTCGTTTTCAAAGAGTGAAAAGAAAAAGTCTTCTGCGGAGGCCATCGTCTCGCTCGCACTGGTACCCACATCGTCGGGATCTTTAACCACACGTATCCAGCGCCCGAGGACTTCGCCCGGCAACTGAAAAGCCTCAACTTCGTCTGGTCGTAGGTCGGCCCGGCCTAGCTCGCCCGCTTCTTCGCCCTTAAAAATAAGGCAGGCGACTCGATCGCCTGGGTTAAAGGCTCCACCACTGAGAGTCGACTTACGTGCGATTGTTTTGATTTGCCATTCCATAATTGGAGAAAAGATAAGCTGAAAGACTGCGGTGCATGTGCCCCATGGCAACCATAACTCTTGCTCGAAATTGAAGGCTAGTACAATCACAATCCTTCGAATTATTCTTGCGGCTAAAGGACAGTGCTAAAGTGTCTGCGTCTTTCACCCACCACTACCATGCCAAGAACTATCGCCATCGGAGACGTCCACGGCTGTGCCGACGAATTCGAAGAACTACTTAGAATACTCGAACTGAAGCCCGACGACCGGGTTATTCAGGTCGGAGACTTAGTGAACCGTGGCCCCGATAGCCACCGAGTGATCGAACTCGCGCGCGAATATCAGGTAGAAGCGATTATCGGAAACCATGAGCTACGCCTGCTCAGTGCACGGAAAAAGAACAAGCCTAGCCTACTCAAGCACGATGACCAAGCCACCGTCGAACAACTCACCGTAGACGACTGGAATTATCTCGAGGCGATGCCGAAATTTCTCTATGATGCACAAATCGATACAGTGATCGTGCATGGCGGTTTCCTGCCAAATAAGCCATGGCAGACACAAGGCAGCGACCTGATCACCAACATCCAAGTTATCGACAAAAAAGGCAAAGCCGCCAAACGCTCCGATGCACCCGACGCCGCTCCTTGGGCAGACTCCTGGGGTGGTAGTCCCTTCGTTGTTTACGGTCATACCCCGCGTCCGAGGGTGCTTGAACGTAAAGGATCGATTGGGATCGATACTGGGTGCGTCTACGGAGGCCACCTCACAGCCTACATTGTCGAAAATAAATCCCTCGTCCAAGTCCTCGCACACAAGGCTTACGCGCATAGCAAGCGACTGTCGGATACAGTTTAAGTAAACATTCGCTATTCTAGAGTCTAGCAGTTCTAAATAGCGCAATAGACTTTGCCAATTCTATCCGCATTTCACAATTCTCCATCTTTCAGCTTTTTCAAAAATGTCCAATCCATCCAAGCACCTCGGGCTTTTACTTATCGATTTTCAAGACGTCTTTCTCAAAGCGATTCCAGATCAGGAGCGATTACTAAAGCGTAGCGCCTTCGCCCTGAAAGCGGCTGAGCTACTTGGCGTATCTGTCGCCGTGACGGAGCAACTTCCCGAAAAACTAGGCGCAACGACCAAAGTCTTAAGTGGCTCTTGGGACGTCAATACACCCGTTTTCGACAAGAACGCTTTCTCCGCATTCGAAGCCGAAGGCCTGCATCGCTGGATCGAAAGTAACCAGATCGAGCACTTGCTCCTAGCGGGTATCGAAACCTCTATCTGTATCTATCAAACCGCCCTCCAAGCCCTCGGCGCCGACATCGGCGTCACTCTATTGAGCGACTGCATCAGTGAACGCCGCCCTGAAGACCGTGCCCCCGTGCTAGAACAATTACTTTCCATGGACGCGCATATCCTACCTAGCGAAACGATTTTTTACAGCCTACTTGGGAGCGCCGAGCATGCACAGTTCCGTGAATTTAATGAGCTTGTAAAGGAGGCGTAATTAGCGGCCATACTTGAATTTCGTAGCTTAGGAACGAAGCGTGGCGATCGTCAGAAGTAGCGCCCCTACTGTCCCATGCGGAACGGTAGGCTAAATTGATGCGGCTGACCTGTCGGAGTCGGTCCTGCCGAAGAAGCGCTACGGAAAGCGGCCAGAATAGATTGGTCGAAGGCCTTGTTGCCCGAGCCACGACGCAGTCGTACATTTGTGATCCGCCCAGAAGATGACACATCGAAGACGACTTCAGCGAAGAGGCGCACGCCAGCCAGCTGTGTGGGCTTCACCCACGCAGCGTCGATGCGCGAGCGTAGGCGAGAGCTGTAGTCAGCGAGCGCGGACATCTGCTGGGTCGAGAGTTGCGGGCTAGGAATAGTCGATGAGGAACTTCGAGGGATAATCAATTTGGGCACGTCGATCTGATGCACACTGATGTCTGGGCGCGGTGCAACAGGGCGCGGTTTAGGCTTATCCTTGGGGTGCTCTTTGGTGAAATCTCGGTAATCTATGATCTGCGGCTTGGACGGCGGCTTTTCTTTAGGGTGCGGTGTCGGCACAGGCGGCTTGGGGATATTGACTTTCGGCACCGGCGGTAACTTGACTGGAGCTTGTTGAACAGGCGGTTGTGGCGCCGCCTGCTTCGATTCACTCACCTCGTCCGGCGGGTCGACTATCTCGAAGACATGCGGTTTTTCCTTTGGTTTAAATGCTTGGACGATCGTCACTAGAAACAACGCCAGTAAGACCACTAGGTGAAGGATCACCGACGTCCAGAAGGGTTGGTCTTTAGGGATTTTCATATAAGTCGCACGAGCTTCTAACTCGTGTTGGTAACAGAACAGACAGGAAACCCATAGCTACCATTTCCTTACTCTACTTTGGTGTCTAAACTAATCTTGGAGAGCTTACGCTGCTTAATCATATCCACGACGGTGATGACGTTTTGATAAGGCAGTTGCGCATCGGCACGAATACTCAGCACGGGTGGCGCGGGATCCATCGCCATGGTGTCGAGTAGGTCAGAGAGCTGCTGCTCCGAGACCGGACCTTCGCCCCAGTAGTAAGCACCCGCTCGGTCGATGGAGATCGATTGAAAATCTTCGCGGTCTTCAGCCTGCGTTTTGGCGGCTTCGGCAGGCAGGTTCAGTTCGACCGTCTGCTCCAGCAGTGGCGTGGTGATCATAAAGATAATCAACAAAGCAAAGGCCAAGTCGATCAAGGGAGTGACGTTAATCTCAGTTAAGGCAGAGAGCCGGTCTTTACGATGGAATTTACGAGCCACAGATTGAGTAATGAAGAGTGAGTGGTGAATTAGCCTTGTGCAGCGGCTTGGGCTTCGAGCTCTATGCGATCGGCGGCGGTGCTGGCGAAGTTCTCTAGCTCAACCACTGCGATCTTGGTACTTTGCAGGAGGTAGTTGTAGCCGAAGACCGATGGAATTGCGACGACGAGGCCAGCCACAGTGGTGAGCAAAGCCCCCGAGACCCCTGGGGCGAGGCTTTGAAGACTAGCGGAACCGGCACCAGCCATTCCACCAAAAGCATCCATCACGCCCCAGACAGTGCCAAGCAGGCCCAGGAAGGGTGCCCCCGTTACGATCGAACCGAGGACCACCATCTTAGATTCGTAGCGGATAATCTGTTCGGCTACGCTGCGCTGTAGTGCGTTTTCGACGTGTCCCATCCGGAGCGTCGCGCGGTGTGGGTCGTTGTCACTGAGGTCGCCACCGTAGCGGTGAAAAGCTTCCAAGGCTTCACGAACGATATTGTAATAGGGGCCAGCCCCTTTACCTGGACGCTCTGGATCGAGCGCGATAAGATGCGCCTCTTTGGACAACAGGCGTTCGTAGCGTTGGTTTTGTGATCGCAGCTTTGATAGATCAAGGTATTTACCAAGCATGACCGTCCAGGCGACGATACTAAAGAGAGCTAGGATAAAGATAACGACTTTACCCGCAAAATTCGACTGCGCGAAGTAAGTGAAGACATTCGCGCCTGAAGCGGCTTGGATGAGGAGGGAATCGAAGGCAAAAGTAAGGCTCATAACAAAAAAGATAGGGTCATTGCTAAAACAGGTCCCAGTAAACCACAACCGTTCAAAAAGCTTCCAGCTTTAAAATGAAATTGTGAATAAGAATTACATACCCTTGACAATATATACTATATTTAGTATATATTTGGGCAATGGAAGCCAGCGGAATTTATAAGTGCATCGCCGACCCTCAGAGGCTGCGAATAATCAACCTTCTTGAGGCAGGTCCCCTTTGCGTCTGCCACATGCAAGAAATATTAGAAGTGCCCCAAGTAAAGATGTCGAAACAGCTCTCATCAATGAAGCAACTTGGCTTACTGGAGGCACATAGAAAAGGCACCTGGATGATCTATAAGCTAGTAGATCCAGTAGAAGGGCTCATCACTGCCAACTTATGCTATTTACGCGAAGCCGCATGCGCTGAATGCAACCAACTACAGCGCGATCTTACAAAGCGTGAAAAGTTAATTCTAAAAGTCACCAAAATCGAGAACGATTGCCCGCAAGAAGTCTGCCAACAGATCGCTTGTTGTTAACCAAATCAAAAAAAATTATGACCACTGAAAACACGAATCAGAAAAAAGACACTGCGCCTCAAAAGGAGGGCTTTTTCACCCGCATCTTCACCAAGATAGATAACAGCATGAAAGTTAAAGCGGACGGAGCCGCCAAAAATCAATGCTGTAGCGAAGACAAAGACAGCAAGGGCGGAAAGTGCTGCTAAAGCAGGACCCATTACTCTTACTTTAATCTATGCTCACCACACTCATCGATCGCCTGATCTTCGGTGTCTTCGGGATGGACCCCGATTCACGTCTAACAGCAGCGCTACATTTTTTCCTCTACGACACGGTTAAGATCTTTCTGCTGCTTGCAGTCATGATTTTTGTCATTGGATTTATTCGCACCTGGCTCCCCGAGGACCGCCTAAAAAAGTGGATGGGCAGTGGAGGCATACTGAGCAACTTTATAGCAGCCCTCTTTGGAGCCATCACTCCGTTTTGTTCCTGCTCTTCGATTCCTATCTTTATCAGTCTCTTAAAAGCGGGTGTGCCATTAGGAGTTACCTTTTCATTCCTCATTACGTCTCCGATCATTAACGAGTATCTAGTCATCCTCATGGTCGGAGAGTTTGGCCTACCCGTCACGATCGCCTACATCGGGAGTGGTCTTCTTATTGGTACGCTTGGAGGCGCTGTGCTCGGACGCCTGAAATTAGAAAAACATCTAGAGTCTGACATAATTGCATCTGCACACGAGGATTCTAAAGTCATAGAGCATACATTGATTACTCGTCTACGATATGGCTGGGACGAGTCCGTCAGTGTGATCAAACAAATCTGGATTTGGGTCATTATTGGGGTCGGTATCGGCGCCTTCATTCATAACTACATCCCGCAAGAAACCATCCACTCACTAATGGAAGCGACCGGCATCTTTTCTGTGCCTATCGCGACAGTTCTAGGTGTGCCCATGTATGGTAGCTGTGCCGCGATCGTACCCATCGCAGTCGTACTCTTTCAGAAAGGCATCCCACTAGGTACCGCCCTGGCTTTCATGATGGCAATGGCTGCACTCAGCTTGCCTGAAGCGATCATGCTCCGCCGCACAATGCATCTAAAACTGATCGGCATCTACTTTGGTATTGCGACACTCGCTATCATCTTCACCGGCTATCTGCTCAACGTGCTAGCCAAATTTCTCTAAGAGCAAACAAGATCATGCCAAAGCCAAAAGTTCTCATTCTATGCACAGGAAACTCATGCCGTAGCCACATGGCTGAAGGTATATTACGCGCCGCTGCGGGCGACCTCTTCGAGGTGTTTAGCGCCGGCTCCAAACCAAAGGGGGCGGTGCATCCGCTCGCGCTCGAAGCGCTCAAAGAAATTGGCATCGATGCCAGCCATCACAGCTCCGACCACCTCGACATCTATCTTGATCAAGGCATCACCACGGTGATTACCGTTTGCGGGAATGCGGACCAAGCCTGCCCCACTTTCCCTGGCATGGTGAATCGCTACCACTGGGGCTTTGAAGACCCGCCGCACGCCCAACGCGAGGACGAGAGTGAACTCGACGCCTTTCGTCGTGTCCGCGATGAGATTAAACTGGCCTTTGAGGCCTACGCTGCGGGTTACCGAGAAGCCGGACTTAGGGGCAAGCCCTGTAACTAGTCCTTCGGCGCGAAGAGTTTCTCCACGTATTTCGCGATCAGATCGTATTCCAGATTCACCAAGTCGCCCACTTGCTTGGTGTGCAAATTAGTCACCTCCATCGTATGCGGAATGAGCCAAATGGCGAAGCCCGACTCGTCGACCTCAGCTACAGTCAGCGAAATGCCGTCCACAGTGATGCAGCCCTTGTGGACAATGTAGCGCAAATTATCAGACGGTGGTTTGATCCGAAAAAAGAAATCCTTACCACGCGGCTCAATCGCTTCTATCACACCCGTGCCATCGACATGGCCGGATACAAAGTGTCCACCCATACGAGTGCTCGGTAGGAGCGCTCGTTCCAAGTTCACTTTACCTCCCGGACCTACTCTGCCGATCGAGGTCAGGCGCTTGCTCTCTTCCAGCAGGTCGAACTCGATCCGATCTTCCGTAAAGGCGACCGCAGTCAAACAACAGCCGTTGACTGCGACACTATCGCCCATTTGAAGATCACGAGTCACCTCGTGCGCTTCCAATACGAGGCGCCATGCGCTTTCCTTTTCTTCAAAAGAGATGACCTTACCTGTTTCTTCGACGATTCCTGTAAACATGAGCTTATGGGATTAAAGTGGTGCTCCCGGGCAGATTCGAACTGCCATTTGCGGCTTCGGAGACCGCCGCTCTATCCATTGAACTACGGGAGCCGACTTCAATAGGACAAGATTCGTGGCTGTGTGGAGAGGGTCAACGCGAAAACGCTTGAGGCTCGGCTCTTAATCTTAGGCCTGCGCCTCGTTAACAAACTCCAGGCTACCGTCTTTTTTTAACTGGCGATAATAGCACCCTGTGCGAGCGATACCCTTTTGATTTTTAGTGTGGCAGGCACCCTTGCCTGCGGGGGTGACTTTATAAAGAATCGAGTTTTGCTCACAGTTCACGTAGATGCCTTCAATCTTAAGGTAATCGCCACTAGTCTTGCCTTTGATCCACAATTCGTTGCGGCTCGTGCTCCAGAAGGTCGCCATGCCGCATTCGAGCGCAGTTTGTAGCGCGAGTTCGTTCGCGTAGCCTACGATCAGCACTTCGCCCGTGCTGGCGTCTTGCGCGATCGCGGGCAGCACATCAGACTCGCAGTTGGCCACTTTGCGTAGCTTTGCGAAATCGAGCTTGAGGACTTTGCCTTCTTCTAATTCTTCGTGCGTCATACTTTCGAGCTAGTGGTGACTCTGCTTAGAGTCGAGGTTTGAATGACTATAGGATGATTTCATTGAAAGGAAATTGTTTTTTCTTCCCATTCCGCCATGAGCAAACATGATTTACAGCTTTTAATTATAAAGAAGCTGAAGCCTACCAAGGGCAAAACACACCTAATCTTATGCAAATAGATATTCTCTCTCAAGCAGCGACCCAAGCTCGTGGCCTCGCGATCGATGCGATTCACGCCTGCAGCTCTGGCCACCTCGGCCTCCCTCTCGGCTGTGCCGATATCGGCGCTGTGCTCTACGGCGCAGGTGGTCTTCGCTACAATCCTGCAGCCCCCCAGTGGCTGAACCGCGACCGCTTCGTCCTCTCTGGGGGCCACGGCTCAATGTTCCTTTACTCTTGGCTCCACATTTCGGGCTACCATCTCTCACTCGAAGAGGTGAAAAACTTTCGCCAACTCGGCTCTGAAACACCTGGCCACCCAGAGTTTGGTGATACGGTCGGCGTCGAGGCCACCACTGGTCCCCTCGGCCAAGGTATTGGTAACGCAGTCGGCTTCGCGCTCTCAGGAAAACACGCCGCGGCAAAATTTAACACCGCTGATCACACGATCTTCGACCAACACATTTTTGCTCTCCACGGTGACGGTTGCTTGCAAGAGGGTGTGGCTAAGGAGTGCATCGCTTTTGCGGGTCACAACAAACTCGACAACCTAATCCTGATCTACGATTCCAACGATGTCACTCTCGACGCGATGGCCGACCAAACTCAGAGCGAGGATGCGCAGGCCTACTTCACTTCTCAGGGTTGGGACGCTGTGACCATCGACGGCCATGATTTCGCTGCGATTAACGATGCTGTCACCCAGGCTAAGGCCAACGATAACGGACAGCCAAAGGTCATCATCGCCAAGACCACTATCGGCAAGGGCATCCCAGAAGTCGAAGGCACTGCAGCCGGTCACGGTGAAGGCGGCGCAAAGTTTGCCGAAGCTGCCCGTAAGGGGCTCGGCTTGCCGGCAGAGACTTTCTACGTATCCGACGAAGTACGCGCGCACTTTGCCGATGTCGCTAAAGCGAGCGCAGCCGAATACCAAGCATGGGAAGACAATTTCGCGGCTTGGAGCACAGCCAACCCAAAACTTTCAGCCGAGCTCAAGGGCGATCTACCTGCCGACCTTATTAGCAGTATTCCAGAATTTGATGCTGGCACTCATGCCGCGACCCGCGCCTCCGGTGGCACTGTGATGCAGTCGGTTGCGCAATCTGTGCCTAGCCTCGTCAGTGGCTCGGCCGATCTCTACGGCTCGACCAAGAACTACATCAAAGATGGTGGTGACTTCGGTCCCGATAACTTTGGGGGACGTAACATCTGGTTCGGCATTCGCGAACACGGCATGGGCGCAATCTGCAACGGTATTGCTTACGACGGTATTTTCAAAGCCAGCGGGGCCACCTTTCTTGTCTTCGCCGACTACATGCGCGGTTCGATCCGCCTCGCCTCTCTGGCGAAGCTCCCCGTCACCTATATCTTCACGCACGACTCCGTCGGCGTGGGCGAGGACGGCCCGACTCACCAACCAGTAGAAACAGTCAGCGGTCTACGTGTGATTCCAAATCTCGACGTGATTCGTCCCGCGGACGCGGAAGAAACTGCTGGCGCCTTTGCCGCAGCGATGCTACGCGAAGACGGCCCTACCGCTCTCGTCCTGACTCGCCAAAATGTGCCTGCCCAGGATGGCTCCACAGTCAGTGAACGCCGCCAAGGGGTGCTCAAGGGTGGCTATATCGCCAAGAAAGAAAGTGGAGATCTGAAACTGATCCTCCTCGCAACTGGCTCTGAGTTACAACACGCGATGGGCGCTGCCGAACAGATCGGTGACGGCGTACGCGTCGTTTCTCTGCCTTGCTTCGAACGTTTCGATCGTCAAAGCGCCGACTACATCGAGAGCGTATTACCGAGCACTTGCACCGATCGTGTCGCAGTGGAAGCCGGAGTCTCCAGCACATGGGGCAAATATGTAGGCCTTACTGGAAAGACTGTCTGCATCGACCGCTTCGGCATCTCTGCTCCCGGTGATACCGTGATGGCCGAGCTTGGCATGACTGCGGACAATGTAGCGCAAGTCGCAAAGACGCTGATCTAAGCGATAGAACATTTGATTGATCAAGGTCGCCCTGCAAGGGGCGACCTTTTTTGTTGATAAAGACACAAAAAAACCGGCCACCCTCTCGGATGGCCGGTTAGAATTTAAAGCGTCTGCTTTAGTCGACTTGTGGAGACTCTAGAGAGCCTCTGAACCAGTCTCGTCGGTGCGGATACGAATCGCGCTTTCGACGGGAATAACGAAGACCTTGCCATCACCGATCTTACCAGTCTTGGCGGCCTTAACGATCGCTTCAGTGGTCTTTTCAGTGTCGGCATCGTCTACGACGATCTCGACCATTACTTTAGGCAGGAAATCGACTGTGTATTCACTACCACGGTAGATCTCGGTGTGACCTTTTTGGCGACCGAAACCCTTTACTTCCGTGACGGTCATACCTTCGATGCCGATATCTGCGAGAGCTTCTTTAACCTCTTCTAGTTTGAAGGGCTTGATGACTGCTTTTACCAATTTCATAGTTTTATGTAATTTATGGTTATTGTGTTAATTGGCTAGGCTAAATTAGCGTGAGCTAGAAGCGAAGTCAGGATAGGCTTCTTGACCGTGCTCGCATATGTCGAGACCTTCAGCCTCTTCTTCAGACGATACACGGACACCGATGATTGACTTCAAGATGCCAAAGACGATCAGCGAGAAGAAGAAGGCAAACGCACTAATGGCGAGTGTGCCAATCAGCTGAATACCGAATCCAGCAGCTTCACTGAAGAATGCTACGGCTAGAGTGCCGAAGATACCACAGACACCGTGGACAGAGATCGCACCGACAGGATCGTCGATCTTAATCTTGTCGAAGAAGATGATGGAGAAGACAACAAGGATACCGGCGATGACACCAGTGATGATTGCCCAGAATGGCATGATGGAATCCGCACCTGCTGTGATACCAACAAGACCAGCAAGTATACCATTTAATCCCATAGAAAGATCAGGCTTCTTGAGAAAAATCCATGAAGTGAAAATCGCACCAAGTCCACCTGCTGCAGCAGCAAGCGCTGTGGTGCAGAATACGAGCGATACCAAGTAAGGATCCGCATTGAGAACAGAACCACCGTTGAAACCGAACCAACCGAGGAAGAGAAGGAACACACCGATCGTAGCGAGCGGCATACTGTGCCCAAGGATTGGCTTGATCTTGCCGTCAACATACTTACCAGCACGAGGTCCAAGAACGATCACACAACCCAGGGCTGCGAAACCACCGAAAGCGTGTACGAGGGAGGAGCCAGCAAAGTCATAGAAACCCGCTGCGCTGAGCCAACCGCCACCCCACTGCCATGAACCAGTGATTGGATAGGCAAATGTTACAAGAAGTGTAGCGAAAATCATGAAGGCGCCTAGCTTTACGCGCTCAGCAACTGCACCAGAAACGATGGTTGCTGCAGTCGCTGCGAACATTGCCTGGAAAATGAAGTCTGTATACCATGTGTAATCCGCGTAATCAGCTGACATATACTCCATGGAAGCTGTCACATCGAACCACGAACCTGCCGCGAAGACACCTGCGGAACCTTCAGCAAATCCAGGATACATCGAGTTGAAGCCCCAAAGTGCATAGGAGATAATGCCCATGCTGATAATGAAAACATTCTTAAAGAGAATATTTACTGTATTCTTGGATTGGCTGAGACCGGACTCAACCGTAGCGAAACCGAGGTGCATAAGAAACACGAGAGCGGCACAGATGCACAACCAGAGATTGCTAATTGTAAAGAAGGCGGCACCAGGCGTATCCATGAATGCCGAATAGGCGTCATCAA
>Ga0302125_10000446_pt1 | contig 22978 bp, 18 predicted proteins | sample CB4_surface_MG_FD_203111 | JGI IMG/M metagenome (GOLD analysis project Ga0302125, IMG submission 203111) | Marine microbial communities from Western Arctic Ocean, Canada - CB4_surface | ecosystem: Environmental > Aquatic > Marine > Oceanic | place: Canada: Western Arctic Ocean | collected... | reverse complement strand
GGAACCTTTGGTGACAGCAGTACATGGTCGTGTGTCGCGACTTGTCCTGCTGGAACCTATGTTCACAGCAATATGTGTATTGGTTGTCCTGATAACGAATACAGCGTTGCCGGTGCAATCAGTTGTGGCAGTTGTCCTGTTGGAACCTATGCTGACAGCAATGCGTGTGTCGCGACTTGTCCTTTTGGAACCTATGTTGACAGCAGTAGCAATGCGTGTGTTGCGGATTGTCCTGGTGGAACCTTTGGTGACAGCAGGACGCAATCGTGCAAAGCATGTCCTGCTAACACATACAGCATTGCCAACCAAACCATTTGTGGCAGTTGTCCTACTGGAACCTATGCTGACAGCAAGACGCAGTCGTGTAAAACTATCTGCGTTTTAAATTGTCCTGTCGGAACTTATGCTAACAGCAGTTGCAATGCGTGTGTAGTCTGTCCTGCTAACGAATACAGCGTTGCCGGAACCCATTGTACAGACAGTTGTCCTGTTGGAACCTATGGTGACGGCAATGCGTGTGTTGCCTGTTTATATCACGAATACGTTGACAGCAGTAGCAATGCGTGTGTCACGGCTTGTCCTGCTGGAACCTATGGTCACAGCAATATGTGTATTGGTTGTCCTGATAACGAATACAGCGTTGCCGGTGCAATCAGTTGTGCAACCAGTTGTCCTGTTGGAACCTATGCTGACAGCAAGGCGTGTGTCGCGACTTGTCCTGCTGGAACCTATGGTGACAGCAGTACCAACATGTGTGTCGCGACTTGTCCTGTTGGAACCTTTGGTGACAGCAGTAGCAATGCGTGTGTCACGGCTTTGGATTGTTTTCCTGGAACCTTTGGTTCCACCTTTGGTGGCAGCAATAAGTGTGTCGCGGCTTGTCCTGGTGGAACCTTTGCTGACAGTAGTAACAATGAGTGTGTCACGGCTTCGGATTGTTTTCCTGGAACCTTTGGTTCCACCTTTGGTGGCAGCATTAACAATGCGTGTGTCGTGACTTGTCCACATAACAAATACGCTGACAGTAGTAGTAATGAGTGTGTCACGGATTGTCCTGCTAACAAATACACTGACCGCAGTAGCAAGGCGTGTGTCGAGACTTGTATTACACCTAACAAATACATTGACAGCATTAACAGTGCGTGTGTCGCGGCTTGTCTTGGTGGAACCTTTGCTGACAGCATTAGCAATACGTGTGTCGAGACTTGTCCTGATGGAACCTATGCTGACAGCATTAACAATGCGTGTGCTGCCTGTCCTGCCGGAACCTATGCTGACATCAATGCGTGCGAAGCATGTCCAAATAACGGATACAGCGTTGTCGGTTCCATCAGTTGTGCATATACTGCAAGTACTTGTCCTGCTGGAACCTATGCTGTCAGCAATAGCAATGCGTGTGTTGCCTGTTCTGGCAACGGATACAGCGTTGCCGGTGCAACCATTTGTGCATATATTGAAAGTACTTGTCCTGTTGGAACCTATGCTGACAGTAGTAGCAATGCGTGTGTTGCCTGTCCTGTTAACACATACAGCATTGTCGGTGTGTGTGTTGCCTGTCCTGCTAACACATTTGCCGTTGCAAACAGTTGTAGAACATGTTCCCAGCAAGAAGACTACTGGCTAGACGCAGGATGCGCGTGCGGTGGCAATGATGGCGCTGATAGCATCACCGGGTCAACACTCTGGTGTGCCGCTCAAAAAGCCCTGTGGACTGCCGCCGGATGCGACGCTCAGTGCACGGCCTAAACTAAAGTTGAAGATGCAGTCATGCGAAAAATCAGAAAAAGAGAGGTATAAATACCAGTCGCCCTGACCGAAATGTCACGCTTAAACAAGTCTACAACACACATTAACCAACGACAAAACACTGAGTTGCAGGAAGAAGGATATGTACCACAACATCCAATGCTTCACTACAAAATCCAGTCGGAAGAAAAAACGGACCATTTGGAAAACTACGTGGAGGTGAATCCGTTTGAAGATACGGAGAACGTGTTTGGTGACATGTTCCGCAGCGCAAAGAAAAAGATATCCAAAATATTCAAGAAAGATAAAAAGAAAGATACAAAGACAGATAAAAAGAAAGATACAAAAACAGATAGTCCCAAAAAATAATTACAGTATAAGCTTAAATTTATCTTTGACATTCCAAAACAAATATTTGGATATTTGATACCTCATCAGCAATGGTTGTCGACAGACTGGACACTTGCCATTGCACTGTTTATGAAATTGGTCCAGACATTCGTTGTGTCCAACACGTGTAGTACAGTGGCAGTGCAGCACTAAATACGGTTCGTTAAAATCAAAGGCACATCGACATTGTCGACAAATGGGCTTTGTTTTCATTTTTTTCGGTGGAGGTGCCTTGGCAACTGTACTCATTTGGTCTCCCAAACATTTCATCATTGCTTTCGAAAATTTGACTGCATTACATTGTTGGTTGAACCATATAAACCGAGCTTTGGTGAGTGCTCTTTTCTCGGGACTGGGTACTCCACCCATGACCTCCAACCATGCATCGTAGCATTGTCTGGCAGAGGGGTCCATCAGCATGGAAGCAGTGGTTTTTAAATAGTACTGTCCTTCATCGTACAATTGTTTGGCATTGACCATGGCTTGTTCTCGTGGCATTGCTTGTAAAAGTTGGAAAGTAATGTCTTCTATTTTCCATTTGTCAATGACAGCGATGCACTTGTTCAACACCTCCCGTGGAGTGGAGTTGTGTTCCAGACCAAACAGAGTATACGCGGAATACTCCATTTGACCAGTTGCTTTACAAGACACTGACGATCGGGATGGGATTATTGTGATTTATTGGTGAGCTTCTTTGGATTCCCGTGAGCTTCTTTGGATTCCCGTCCTTTTGGTCCTTTTGTAGATTGCAAAAACATTTCTTTTTGCAATGTTTAAGTCGTCGTTTGTTGCTGCAATTTGTTCCAATGTACCAACCACATCTCTTTCTTTTTCGTTGTCGTATCCTTCCCAAGTACCTTGGCGAGTTTTACTAATGCAGGTGACATGGGCAGCATCCCACGGAAACATTGTGATTAATTCGTAGTAAGTTGTATCGAAGACTAAATTAACCGGTGTCAAAATACAATCGTCCAAAGTCAATCCCGTTTGGTTGAATTTGCGCAATATGTTGATTGCAATGTATTGTGTATGTGGAACGGACTCCAAACATCCTACTTTTGTCAGGTATTCCACATCGAGCGGTGTCGTTCTGTATTGACTGAAGACCGACTGCATGACGCCTTTTCTTTTAATGGCCTCGGTAATTTGTTCAACAAGTTCCTTTTTGGTCCTGGCCTTTACGCCGAGCTGTTCGTTTTTGACAAACTCACGCAGGTCCGCCAGTTTCATGTCGGTCAATGCTGTTTCGGCTGTATTTATAAGCGGCCAATCCCAAACACCCCCACTGGGATGCGGTGCCTGGTATCTGGAAGTAAACCAGATATTTTGGTTGGACCAATTGTCCAACATCTGCATGGTCACTCGAAAAGGTTCGTAGAGTGCATGCCCATTTGACCATTTGTCTTCAAAATCTTCCTTTAACAATTGACAAACCATGAATTTCTTGACCATCAATTTTTCTTGTCGAGTACCTGACAAAGTGGTTGTTTGATTGCTGCAGAGGTAGTCCACCAACTTGTTGTAGTATTTTCTGCCTTTTGGTTTCAGCTCAGTACAATTTTCAGGCTTGTTTTCTAGATTGAAGACATCTTCTATGAATGGATGAAAAAAATGTCCATGAATTTCTCGACTCAGAAAAAACAAGAAACTGTCAAACCAACAAGTTTTTGTTCTTTGACCTCGATTGATATTCATTTGTCTCAAGGGGAATTCCGGTTCACAAACTAAAAAATGATGGTATTCCGAAGAATTAAACTGGTGATACATTATTTATTATTAAAGTTATTCTTTAAATAGGGTTGAACAGTCTGGGCTAGCTACACACAACTGCCGCAATACGGACAATCCTTCCTTAATCTCGGGCAACATCTGTCCAAGGTCTGTCAGACTGTGGCGCATGTCTGGCAGCATGATATTCACATCTTTCATGGTTGTCTGCATTTGTGGGGCAATGCCAGCCAACACCGCAACAACAATGGTCATCATCACAATGTGGAAAAATACAAATGAAACAAGTGCAATACAGAGGTATCGTTGATAAGGTCTCTCGTCGGTCAGTTCATTAAAACGAGTTTGCATTTCCTCTCTAGATGTGTCTACTTTTATACTCTACTACCCCCGACTATGCTCGGTTAAATTTGTGATGGTTTTGACTCTATTTTCTGCTGATGTCAAATCCCCTTTCAAGTTGTCAATGTTTTGAAGGGTATCTGTCCTTTCCTCCGTAAGACAATCACGTTTGTCTTCCAAAGCATGTTTCAATGTTTCTAATTCGGAGAGTCCTTCTGCAATCTTCCGGTTGTCTTCCACAAAAACACTGCCAAAATGTTCGTCGGAGATTTTGGCGGCGTTTTTCAACATTTGGACAGTAGTACTGTCTTTCACAAACATCAGGTACTCTGAGGCTGTTTTACATTCCGAATTGGACATACAAAGTTTAGTGTCCAATTCGTGTAATGATTTTTGTGCCTCTTTCAATTGTTCCTCGATGTCATAGGCTAGGTCGACCACGGCAATGCGGGCCTGTTCGTGGTGGTCGTCGGCAGATTTGAGTAGACCAATCAATGTTGCTCGCATGACTTCCAAATCGTTGTTTTTGTGCTTTTTGGTCGCACTACCTTCTTCGTTTCCTTCGCTTCCTTCCAGTGGACGTTTGGTTGAAAGCATCTTTTTTGGAATGATATTTGACAATGTTTCAGTATGAAATAATAATATGTGTTGATTAAGTGATAATAAAGAATTTCAAGCAAATAATTTTTTGATAGATTTAATAATTTTGACTACAATGTTTGTTTGTGGTGGCGTGGGTGTCACAGATGTTTTTATTTTCATAGGCTTGTCTGTTTTAAACATTTTGTTTTTAGGGCGTTGAGTTTATAGTTACAAACAGCAAAACCCGACACAAAAACTGCAATATATTTCATGACATTTGACGCACCTTTCCAAATGGTCGACACAGACCGAACTTTCACACAGTGGACAGTGTTCGGTATATTTAGAAAGTCGCAAAGCAGGACATTTCTGACAATCTACTACAGTGCCCGTCCGCAAAACCCGGTGTCTCCATCCCCTAATGTCATTTTTCGACAGCTTTGAGAGCTGACGACATTTACACATTTCTTTGTCTGATAAATATTCGACGACACTGGTCAAGACACTGACTTTCGCACCGAAAGATTGCCACATTTGCATACAAACAATTGGAAACAAACAAGAATACACATATGTTCATCTAAAGCAGCAGCAACTAGCTGTCGGTGGTTGTACCGGTGGTTGTAGCGGTTGTCTGCAGTAGGGACAGGTCTGTTCCCTGTTGTAAGTGCTTTGACTCCATTTTTGAATACACTCAAAGTGGAATCGGTGTTGGCACCAGAGGACAATACAGTTATCCATGGGCTCAAAACAGATGGGGCATTCTTTTTTCAAAACAGACAATGGGTTTTCACTCTCACGGGCCAAAGTTTCCATTGATTGCAGAACAACAGTTAAGTACTCTTTTACAAGGCTTGTAGTACATCAGTCTCAAAACGGCATTTGGCCCGCATGGAGCCATTGTGGTATGGAATTAGCGCTAGTTGTTGCCTGTTTAGCCCCATCGCCATAGCTTTGGTCGTAGTTATCATGTAAGCGTTGACCTTTGATGGGTTCTGGCGACATTTAAGACACAGGTGCGTGCCAAAGACATTGGATTTGGTGGGACGACCACAAGATTTGCACCGGTCAATTGTCATAAAGTGGATGACCGAAGCTTTCCAGGACAGGTCAAAGTGGCGGTCACGTTTCCGTTGTTTTAATTGCAACTGTTTTTTTGCGAATTTTTCCCAAGAAAGCCAATGTGTGTTGAGGGGTGGGACGAGGTTGAGTCGCATGTATGAATACATGCGAAGTTTGGATTTCCATTTGTTCAATCTTATCTTTTTCTTGAGAAAACGACACAGCCACTGTTTGCTGATGGTTTGGACTCGATACTTCCAGTTCCAAAAAGAACCAATCAAATACACAATGTCCATGGGCAACAAAACCATATTGTTTGTTATATATTTACATTATAGACTCTAAAATAATATATGCCCTACATTTTTTGTCTTTTCCGAGGTGTCTGTTCAACCAATGACGACCGCCCGCGTTTGTGCAAGATTCGAACATGATTGTTGTAGATGGAAGTGTCTCGGTGTTGAGTGGATTCGTGTGTAATAAAGAGGCATGTTCGTCGGTCGTTCTCTTCGCACCAATCTTTGAGAGTCCCCTGCACTGAAGAAATGCCGGCCTGGTCCATCGAAGTACATGCCTCGTCCATGATTAACAACGGAAACTCTGTCGCCGACATTTCGCGCCAGGCCATGAACGAAGCCAACTGAGCTCTTCGCCACTGTCCTCCCGACATCACTCCCGCATGGTTGGGACACACGACTTGACGAACAAGCCGCTCTTTGGAATCAAAATGTACTTTCAGTTCAATGTCGTCCGTTTTAAAGAAACGTTGCAACCATACCGTTGTCAACGCTGCCAGTTTTTGCACCGCGTATTCCATTGCATACGTTTGAATACCGCGTGGTCCCACCCATCCAAGAAGTGCTTTCATGATTTCTTCTTGTTCTTGTCGCTGCTGTTTTCGGTGGTTCAACTTGACCAACTCATTGTCTGCCTGTTGTACAGCAGTTGGACTGGCTGTGAAAGGACAAGGGTCGTTTTGAATTCGTTGCAAATTCTGAGCTGCTGCGTTGGCCAGTTGCAACGAATGTTCATATTTCTCTTGCAATAGTTGATAATCCCGTAATTGTCTTTCATTTTTTTCCGCTTGCTCGAGTTGGCCAATAAGCATTTGAAAATCGGTCGTATTTTGTTCAATGTTATTGGCCAATTGAATTGATTTTTGGGCATCGTCGTGTTGCTTTTCCACGTTGACCGCTGCTTCGTATTTGCGCTGGGCATCGGACAACTTAACCGTCACAAATGCCAACTGTTTTTGTCCGTCAATCACTTGCTGCTCCAATTTTTGTTTTCGATTGTTGTCAACAGCAAATGGACGATGGCAACTGGCACATTCGCCAGAAGCATTGAAATGACGCAAATCGTGTTCCCATTGCTTAAGAGCATGCACAGCCGTGTATCTTTCTCGGGTGCAGTGGTCTTTCTGACCAAGACTGTGGGCGACGTCTTGCAACGCGGGCAATGTCTCGACCATCGGTGGTAGGAGTTCTTTCCGAGCAGTATCAATGGCAATCTGTTTTCGTTTGCATTCAATGTCTGCCCGTAATGATTTAAGATTGGAGACCACAGCAGGTTTGAACGGTTGTGCCATAATTTTGGACTGGGCTTGTGACAACTCACTCGTAGCGGTTTCCAGTCTTTTCGACTGTTTTGCATGCCAGGTCTTGGTTTCTTGCACCTGTTTCTCATAATAGATGACCGCACAATCCCGTTGATGTGTTTTCATCGTAATTTCTTGCTCAACCTGTTGAACATTGCATTTGGCTGTTTTGTATTCGACCTTGGCCTTGTCACACAGGCCCAACCAACAGTCCATATTTGCAAAGGGGCTTATATCGTGTTTGGCCTGGGTGTCGCTCGCATCCAACCACCGTGGTACCGACATCTGAGTCCAGACGCTGTTGCGAAGAAGCCAAGAATGCAAAGCACTGGCAGTCATATCCAACCCAAATATTTCCGAAGCAATTGCCTTTTGTGTTCCAGAAACGGTGGACCGAGTACAATCTTTGTTGTCTATTGTCAACTGGATTTTTTGGCTGCAGGCCTTTTTTGTCCGGCACAAAATCCGACTAATGCTCCATGGCCGGCCTTCGACGAAACCCGTCACAGTCACTTGTGCTTTATCAGCATCGTTGTGGAGTACTGCACCACCGAACGACACAGTACCACGACCGTCAATCATGCCAGTACAGGCCCATAACCAAGCCCCTGCTGACAACATGGATTTCCCAGCACCATTGGAGGCATTTTTAGACTCGTTGCATTCGCCAGAAATCAGAGTAAACCCTTGACGTTCCAAAGCCAACGTAACTTGACCTTTAAACGGACCGAATCCAGTAATAGCTATTTTGGTTGGACGCACGTCGGCCGATTTCTGAATCAATTGTGGACGAATTGACGTTACCCACTGTTCTCCGAGTTGCCATGCTCGGGAACCTTTGTCAATGTTGAGACGGGTGCCATAATTTTGAAACAGTTGTTGGGGTGTCAAGCTGGTATGTTGTTCAATTCTGGTCACTGACGGTTCTATTTTTTTCTTAACATGAACAGCGACCCCACGAGCTTCGAGTTGAGTCACCATCGACAACAGATTGTCCGTTGCAGTCGCGGTGACAACAACGCGGTCCATTTTTCGCAAACAATCGTGCCGACCGAGCAATTCTTTGGCCGACCACTTGTATTGTCTTGGTCCAATGTCCAGAGGCAATTGTTTTTTTACGACAAACTGAGTGTCAATGATAATCAACGACTTTTTATCTTCGGCTTCGGAGAGAGAGAGTTGGTAGGGTGACCCCAAATAACGAATGTTTTGGTAGACTTGTGGCGTATGGTAGTGACCGGTGTAAATAGGAATGTCCTTGGGGAAAACCGACTGTGACAACCCTTCCGTCGACAGTTTGGTCGGATTGAGTTTAAATCCCACAATGTCAAAATGACCAAAAATAACATCGACATCGGTGTGCTGTTGCAAAATTTGGTGCAACTTGTCGTTGCAACGACGCCACGGTACCCACAGTTGACGATTTATGACAGTGGGATTGTCCAGAACAGTGATCCACTTGGAGGCGTACTTGAAGGGGGTGAGACCATGTTCGGTTTCTGAAGCATCGAAATAATCATGGTTGCCAGGTATCATAATCATGGGGACTGACCATTCCGTTTCAAAAAAACGCATCAGTTCATTAAGAATATTTACTGGTAATGTACCTTTGTTGTAAACATGGTCGAAAAAATCACCCAAGAACCCTACAGACGTATTGTGTTGCTTGGCCTGGTCATGAACATGACGCAACACTTGCATGCTTGTTTTGTAGGTTTTGACTGACAAATGCAAATCAGAAAACAATAACATTGATTTGCTGACAATACACATCTGGGTTGACAGTAACTCATATGTGAAAAATATGTGCAAACAACTATTTTACACATATGAAAAAAAAATGTATATAAGTACAGGATCAACAAGAACAAAAACAATGATTGTGCAAATATTACTACTTTTGCAATCTTACATTTGCAACAGTCAAAAACTCCGACTATGCAATGCGGGCGAGTATGTCAACGGAAATACATGCCAAAACTGCACAGTAGGCAAATACATGGATTTGCTAACACATTCTCGGTTTTCCTGCAAAGAGTGTCAATCAGGCAAAGTTCAATCCAATGAGGGAAAGTACACTTGTCATCAATGCTTACCAGGAACCGTACCAGGAGCACAACGTGCAAAATGCCAGCGTTGTCAGTCGGGGACATTTCAAAACGAACCTGGACGCTCTGTCTGCAAAGATTGTCCAGTCGGTACCCATGGTATAGCATCAATCTGTTCTGACGACACTAAAACATCCGAAGACGAATGTATCTATCAAAGTAGCGGTTATGTATGGGGGGACGATTCCACGTGTAGGAAGTATTATTGCAACAATGCATCATTTACAACCAAATTTGATTGTGAAAACATTGCTACTGGTCGTACTTGGAACGATGAACAAGTCTGTGATGGGTTTGAAGAAGAATACAAAGTTAAAAATGACTGCCTGTACACTAACAGCGGTCGAGAATGGAACAATCAAACCTTTGATGACCGCCAGACGGAAGACGATTGTATATACAATAAAACAATCAATATTTGGACAAATAATAACAGATGCACTGACAATACAACGGACAACAGAATGGACTGCCTCTACAAACGAAATACGAATACATGGACATTGGACAGGACGCAATGTCGAGATTGTCCAAGAGGGTTTTACCAGTCAAAAACACGTCGTACCTATTGCATCAGCTGTCCAGCGGGATTTCAGCAAAACAATCCGGTACAAACTTTTTGCACCGAATGTAATCCTGGTAGATTTCAGAATATGGAAATGGCTACCAATTGCAAAAACTGTCCTATTAATTCGTACCAAGACCGACAGGGCGGCATCGAATGCACTGCATGTGCACTTGGTCAGTACACAGCATTTGAGGTTTCAACCTCTTGCTTCGACTGTCCCGATACTGGGGACTGCTGTTCAGGATGGGGACTGAACAATACAAACACGTGTCAACCATGTGAAGCAGGGGCAGTTAGAAATGTTACCACAAACAAATGCCAACAATGTCCCCCCCAATCCATATCAATCAAGAACACCAGCCTTGAAGGCTATGATGCCTGTGAATCTTGCTCCCCTTTCTTTGCGAACAAAGACAAATGTCTGTTCATCTGCCCAAGCGGTACTTTTGCAAGCGACGGCTATTGTCAACCTTGTCATCAAGGGACTTATCGTATCACGAGTCAACCCCATACCACATGCACAACATGTCCAACAGGATGGTACAACAATGATTCTGGGGAAACATCATGCGTGCCCTGTCAAGCCGGGACGACCAACAACACTGCCCACACAAGCTGCACGAACTGTACATCTGGCAAAAAATCCCGCACTGGTGGCATGTGCGAAACCACGTGTACGGGAAACAGTGTGAACAGTTCGACGGAGAACAAGTGCAGCACTTGTGGTGATGGCCAGTATTACGACAACTCCAATTGCACAGACTGTCCAATCGGATGGATAAAATCTCAAACAATGATTGCAAGTAACGGTGCTTGTGTCGAATGCCCCACCGGTAAAGTCAATAATATCAATAGGACACAATGTCAACAATGCGAAACGGGCAAACAACTGAACAGTACAAATTGTGAAGACTGTCAGCCCGGGAAATTTAACCCCACTGTGGGTGGCATTTGTCGTGTCTGTTCTAGCGGGCAATACCAAGACAACACAGGACAATCTGCCTGTGACAATTGTGAGGCAGGCCAATATCGGGACGATGGCCTGCCTCACAATTGTACAACATGTGCTGCTGGCAAATATGCAGGACAAGGACAACGGACATGCACCGACTGCCCAATTGGATGGGGCAATGCTGACGGCTCAACCTGCACTGAACAAATTGCATGCGAAGTGAACCCTAACACTTGTACTCTTTGTGCAGATGGAAAACAAATGTCGGACACAAAACCATATCAATGTCACGACTGTCCCAGAGGTTTATATCGTGACTCTGCTGTCGGGTACCGAGGCAAGTGTGCATTCTGTCCTACCGGATATTTGCAATCCGAACCTGGGAAAAGTACATGTATACAATGCAATCAAGATACTCAGTATTCAATGGCCAGTGACCAACCCAACGAAGGATTTGTCGCATGTGTATCCCAAGAGATATGTCAAGTTGGCCAAGCCTTGCAAGGTGGAACCACATGCACCAACTGTACAGATGGGACATACAGCATTGGTAGTGGTGCAGCTTGTAAGGAATGTCCCAGAGGTTACATTTCTACAGCTGACAAAGGTGAATGTACACGATGTCGGAGTGGACAAGAACCAGCCGAGTCTGGTACCAACTGCCAAAATTGTACAAAGGGACAGGTGAGTCAGTTTGGTATCTGTGCAGCATGCCCAGTTGGTCAAACCACCAATGATAGTATAGTTTGCTCACCCTGTCTAAAATTCAAAACAACTGAAAATGGAGCGTGCACACCATGTGCAGACAGATTTGACATTCTGAAGGATGGTAGATGTGCTTACTGTCCCGCTGGCAGATACAACCCAAATACAGTCATCGGGGCCGAGTCTGCTTGTATCGAGTGTGACAATGGTGAAGAACTGACCATGTCTGGGAGTACAAAACAATGTACAGAATGTCAAGCAGGAAAATACATCGATGGCACGGAAAACTATTGTCAAACTTGTCCAGTGGGATATCAATCTCTTTCATTGTATACCTCTGGCACTAGAGCAACCGAATGTGAACAGTGTTCTGTAAGTTGTTTGGGAATGTGCCCCAGAGGCCACTACCTTGTGGCATCCGAATGTAAAAAGTGTCCACAGGGATACGCATCCCCTGGTATCCGTCAAACTTTTTGTTCGCAATGTACAGCTGGAAGAGAGCAACCAATTTCTGGGGAATCCGTCTGTCATGACTGTGCACCCGGGAAATATTCGACCAAATCTGTCAACATCCACTGTGAATTGTGTCCGACAGGTCAGTATCAGCATCTGGTCAAACAAGGGCAGTGTAACGATTGTCGTCCAGGAAAGTATACGAACTCACTCGGTCAAATAACCTGCAAGACATGTGCACTTGGCAAATACAGTGATGATACCGGGGCAGCAAACGATGCGTGCAAAGATTGTCCGAAAGGATGGCAAGGAATATCCGATGGTACCTGTGCCAAATGTCCAGAAAGCACTTACCAAGACGAGCAAGGCCAAACAGTCTGCAAAAAATGTACAGGGACCGAACCATTGTCACGTCCCGCTGCCACAAATGCAACGGATTGTTTTGAGGGGAGTGGCCTCAAAAGCTATGTTTTCGATGTGGAAACTGATGGGAAAAAAAGTGCAGTCTACACATCTCGTTGTGAAATTCGCCCAAACATGGTGTTGTTATGTCCAGGATGCTCATGCAATGACAATTCACGCGATGGTTACTGGGACGGCCCAGTCTGTGACGAATGCAGACATGGATTTGCGGGCGGGCGAGTGGGCAAATGTTTGATTAAATGTCCGGGGTACGACGGTGTTCACGATTCGACAATGTGCGGCGGCAATGGTAAATGTTGGTTTGGCAAATATGGAAATGGTGAGTGTCTCTGCGGTGGTAAAAATGTTCTTGATGCGTCCAGCAACAACATCGTTGTCAACGTCAAAACATGTCCTGCAGGACACCGCTGTTCAGGATATGGGGACGAGGTCTTGGAAAGCACCAAATACATCCCCTTCTATTACATATTGGAATATCGGCAATATTCAGTATTTGTGTTGCAATTGAATCTGTATACGCCCACGCGCGGCCACATGTGGTTTGAAAGATATTCACCTCAAACAATTTATGAAAATGTTTGTGCAACCTGCACTGGTTCTTACGATGGAACAGAATACACTCAAATTGGACATTTTTCAGAAAAGAGCAGCGAGTACACACTGTTTCGTCCCGGTATTCAAGTCCAAAATGGTTTTCATGGTGAAAATTGCCAGCACGAATGTGCAATCTGTTTGAACAGTGGCCATTGCTTACATGTCCCCCATCCCTTTTACTACAGTTATAGCATTGCAAACACCCACGAAACATTTTCAGAAGTTTTTGTGCCACAAACACAATGCATCTGCTCTTCAGACATTTACGACGCCGACGCCATGTGTTGCCCGCACGGGTTTGAACCCTATGTATACTTTGGCAAACGTCAAGTTGACCCATACTTTCACCACACTGCACTTCCGTTCATTACAAATATGGTCAACGCTCGGAAAACGTATTGGACAGACGAAGATTTGTGGTTGAAAAACGAATACCCACCCTACAAAGCACCGATTAGTAATACAATAACAGTATCCAATCTGAATTCTGCCTATGACGAGAATACCAACAGACTAGGCAACGAGAAAGTCGATTATTTGACCTATGGTCCGTACACAAAACATGTCTTTTATGGTACAGAAAAAGAAATCTGTCGAGCATGTCCCGGACTCTTTGGCAAAGGCGTTGTTTCACGGTCGGTTGAAATTACATCAGAACCGTTGGCCGAAGATTTTTGGTGGGACAGTGCTGCAAAAGGTAAAAAATGCAACGGCCTTGGAGTTTGCGACTTTTACCTTCAAAGATTTGAATCGGACAATGTCCTATTCATGGGAGATGTCAAAAAAGTTGAAAATACAAAATACAAATTGGAAAAAAGATTTACTGGCTGTGCTGGACAAGGTACACTACTGGGAACATATACCGGTATTGAAAAGTGCATTGCCAACCGCACTCTGGAAGCGGGCACCATTAAGATATCAGAACCATACAAGATTTCTGGATACATTGGCCAACAATCAATTGTTGGAGTTCCTAGTTCTGGAATCCCGTCTGGTAACAATGGTCAAGCGCCTTGGGGATACGTCGTAAAGGACACACAAATGTATGAAATGAATCAAACTTCCGGATTTACGTCCGTGCCAGTACCCGATGCCAACGGCGAATACATGTTTCACCCATGGAAAGAAGGCGAATGTCGGCACGTTGTAGGTGTCTGCACACCAACAAAGGATAAATTGTACAGTATATACAAAATCGGTATCACGGGCCAAGGCGAGGACCGATTGACATCTGCAACCTTTGACAGGTTTGACACTTGCTTTACATACGACGACGGTACCTTCAAAACAAAAATTGGGAATTATGTTACAGAAACATATGAAAATGGACAAGACCCCTTTTTGGGTAAAAATTGCCCCAAAGGTCATTTTTGCACCAAGACAGGTCACGATTTTGACAACAGTGTCGGGTTCAAAGAAGCATGTCCTGCTGGGTATTACCAGCCTAACGAAGCTGAAACACGCACTGACACAGATATCATGTGTAGCCGTTTACAAGTCTCGGGGATAACGAAAGAATACCAAAACATAACAGAAGGTCGTTGCGAGGACATTGTTTCTGCACGAGGGTGGACAGACATTGAAACAAAAATTGGATGCGGAATTGCTGCAAATCAAACTGTATCCAATGTCACAGCGACAAATGTCCCAAGCGGGTGTTACTACGGGTCAGACATGGTTTATTTCAACAACCATGTGAGTAGCATCAAATGTTCAGTCACACACAAATGTACATGTGTGAGACACGGGGCATGTCAATTGCACAAGGGCACTCAAGACCCAAATGATTTAGTGGACAGTGTCTGCATCCGTTGCAAGCGCAATGAATATTCAAAAGAAGGCTCTGCAAAATGCACGGCTTGTCCTCAAGGAAGAGTCAAAAAAATATCCAGTATCTTTGGTGACGAACAGATTGACACTTTGACAATGTTAAACATGCCCTCGAATTTGGATTCTTCGTTTACACCCTGGTACTTTATCCCGAAAGAAACGGGGGTTGAAATGTCGGACTGTGCATTGGTACCCAACGGTATCATACACGTACCTAAGGCCGACAAACACATGAATTACAAGGTGCCCGCATTTTTGCCAGTTGTGTCGTGTCCATTTGGTTACTCTTCACGCCCGGGTACATATGTCATCTGGGGACACGACAAAATCGTTGACAGGCTTCAAACATCAGCGGCCAATGGTACAAGCTTCATTCATGCACCGTTTATTCAGGACCAATCTACTTTTGATACAAATTCAGATGGTACGACTCATCTCCCACTGGCTCTCGATTATTGTTTCCGGTGTCCAACCAATGCGATGACAAGCGCTGGCTCCATGACTTGCGCCACTTGTTTTGCAAATACCCTCAAATTTTATTTGAAAGATGCCATTGGTCAAATGGTTGAAAGCACCAATTTGGGCAAAGTCGCGGATTGGATTGTGGTGAATGGGACGCACGTCAGCCCACCCACAACACAATACAATATTGCAACGCCATTTCAGTTGTCAGCATCTCCAGTAACCGAGTTAACATCCAACAACTGGATTACTCTTAAAAATAACATTACCACAACAATCCCCAGCTTGGGGACTGCTTACATAGTCTGCAACACATACTTCGACGACTGGCAAGAAGTGGGGTTTAATATCGCCCAGGGAAAAGTGGGATGTGGCGTTCACTCTCCTTCGAGTACTTCGGAAGTTGAAGGGTTTGAAGTTTACAAAAAAGAGGATGTGGAACCAGTACCATCGTGGTCCACTTCGGCATTCCCGTTGTGTGCAGCTTGCTCACCCGGCCAACAGACATCGTCCAATAGTGGTGGCTGTGGAGATTGTAAGGAAGGCAAATATACAGCAACCATGTCCGACGCATCATTGGGTCAATGCAAGAAATGCCCCATCGGATACCACCAACCTTCGACAGGGATGACCCTGTGTTTGTCGTGCAGTCCTGGCCAGTACCAAAACCAGGATACGCAAAGCACATGTATAGATTGTCCAAAAGGATTTTCCCAGAGCTTTTCTTCGGCAAGTAATTGCACTGGATGTTTACCAGGAGAAACTCAAGCAGTGGCAGGAACGGCCGCCTGTAACCATTGTAGGTCAGGACGCTATGAACCAGCCTCTCTAACAAAAACCACTGTTTGTACGCCGTGTCCCAAAGGACGGGCCCAATCCGACGACCACAAGGCAGACTGTAATAAATGCACTCCAGGTCAGTATCAGGACGTGAAGGGTGAGTCATCCTGCAAAAACTGCGCACCTGGCAGATCTGCCTCATCTGTCACAGAAGAAGGACGTGTCAGTTTGTGCCCGGGATGTCCCAAGGGCTTTTCCACAAACAGTGCAGCCCAAAAAAAGTGCGAACCATGTACCGACGGCCAGTATCAGGATAATGGAGGTCAACTTGCCTGCAAAAGTTGTCAAATCGGCGCTTCGTGCAGTCCCACAGCTTCGTCCCCTTGTGCGGCTGGTGATTTTTCTGCTGCCACCAGCGGGAAATGGAGAGTATGTACACCTTGTCCCGATGGATATATGTCGGGGAAAATATCACAGGAATGTGATAGTTGTCCACCCGGGTGGATATCGGAGTCAACAAGTGGGAGCAAAAAATGCAAGAACTGTGGAGGCCACACATGGGCGGAGGCTTTCCCCGCATTCGTAAATAAGGGGAGTTCCCAGAAAAAAGCTTTTACTGCCCATACCAACTACGTTTGGAATGAATATTGCACGCGAAAAACAGGGTATTGTACTGGGATGTTCAACAATAAAATGATATGTTTTGCGCGTTGGGATATACAATTCTACCATGCAGAGGAGCAATACAAGAAAAACAATGATAAGCCCTACGAAATTTGTTTTAAGAATAAGGGTACGACCAAAACTGCATTGGCATTCTATATGTTCGAGTACGGCGATACGCACAGGGGCGAATACGGAGGGATAGCGGATTTACAAAAGTACTGGGATGGGGGGGATTCGCCATCGTCCAGCACGATGTGTGAAAAAACCGATGCGGACGGGTACAAAAGTGACCCGTTCAGATTCAAGAGCAGCGGTGTCGTGCAAGATTGGCCACAAGCATCACACCGTAAGTTCTTTTATACCCAGAACGACGATGGCACCGTGTATGACCATAAAGGTTCAATCATCGGGTCTGGGGAACTCTGTCACTCATTTTTTACCGATGATGGCAACAAATATTCAATGGTAATGGTTTATTACGGTGGTTCACGCGAAGCACATGAAAATAAAGCAGACGTCGGAATAACAGGAAATTTTAAGATTCAGATGCTGAACGATGCGAGATGCAGTGAGAAAGATGTGTACTGAGTTACAAATGTATAAATTTTCGTTTTTTACTATCTACATAGGCTACCCTCTCTTTTTCTTGTTCTATCCACGTTGTGATGCGGCGGTCTTTAATGTCGGCCTCTTTGTACTCTTCCCATTGCAGTGTGTCGGGTTGGCGGGACATCCACACACATCGGTTGGCGTCCAGTACCAAGTCAGTCATTCGTGGCCGAGTATCACGAACCATGTACATGACACCGCACCGATTGCACAGTGAGCCTGTGCCACAGGGTCCTGGTCGCCACGCAGTGGAGACGTGTGTGCGGCACCGTGTGCATGGTAGTTTTTGCCGTGACATTGCTTTCACTGACATGGTAGATTTGTAATACTGTTGTATGATTTGGCCAACAATTTCGTCAAGTTGCATTGTGCATACTTATCCTAAAAACTATACATACAGTTATTTTCATATTCATAAATTATTTTAATTTTTTCTCTGTTTAGTATTGTTTTGGATTTTAGTCAAAGACGCGGCCATTTGTGTGTGCAGTTGGTGGAAAGAAGGGTCGGTCTGTGAGATGGCGACCATGAAACGGATTCGTGTTTCAAAATCTGCAGACCATTGTTTTTCGTTTGTAATCTGAGCACGAAGTTGTATGATATTGGCTTGAATTTTGTACAAACGATTTGCTGCCTCTTCCGTTTGTGGTGTTCTTCTACGTTTGGTCACCGCGACTGACAACCCCCGAGAGGCGGCGGTTTTATTGGACTGCTCTTTGCTGCGAACCTCAAATGGATGAGTGCGGACGGCCTCTTCGTGAACCAACACACCTTTAACTGTGGGTGTGGCAACGACGACAAATTTGGGCCATTGGATTCCGGTAACTTTGCGGTACACGCGACTCAAATTCCAACATCTTTTTTTAAAAAAGATGGTAAATTCCGCGCCAAGGGTGTCTGTGCGTACCCACAACTCGTGTTGTTCCACTGGTGCATTGAAGCTCATCTCGCTGTGCACGGTTTTCATGCTTTGATTGCGAAACACTGGGGCTGTCACTTGGCAGGCCTGTGCCAACGACGTATCGTGCCAATTGTAATCCGTGTCGAGATAAATACCCAAGCGAATACTGTGGTATTTTCTCAACTGTTCGGGGATCAGAATTCCGGGAGGATTGCCCAACACTGTTGCGTCACGGTGGTTCTGATAACCATTTTCCCCCAATTTGAAATTACGAAATTCCAAACTGGTGGAAAGTTTGTCACGAAAAGTCTTATTTTTGTAATTTTCTCGTTCAACCAAAACAGTCGCACTGTTTTCAATGGTTGGCCAACCAGCACCATTCAATGGTTCGTGCGACCCACTGTGGACGATTGGTGCGGTAGCCGTGGTGGTGGTGAGCACGTTATCGCATTTTGAGACTTTTGAGACCATTGTTGTACCGATAAGCATTGTAGAGTAATGGGCAGTATGTTTGATGGCTGTTTAATGTATTTTTACAATATGTTTAAAATATGTTAATTTTGATGAGAAAAATAGAATAGAGAATAAAAAATATTCACCAATTATGTGTATTCGAAAATATAAAGGCTATCTAACACACACACACGATGCCGTTCAAATGGCAAATTAATGCATCTGCCGTTGGCAAACTGTTGGGATTTTTTGGAAAGGAGCGCCAGCACCAAGCCATTGCAGAGACCTGGCAAATGAATTTAAAACGAATGCCACGTTTTGGAGTGCGACCGTCCGTACTGCCAACACGCCCAACAGTACAGCAAGTGGTTGAGAAAGAGATTGCCACCACCGCGGAATATGTGACGCAGGTGGAGTCTGGCATCAAACGTTCAATCAGCCAGACACAGGCAGTGGACAACATGCACAAAATGGCCACCAAAAAAGCTTCCAAATTAGCGGAAGATGCCCAAGACGCTCAGCGAGCTGTCAAAAAGGCGAGAACAATTTGCATCATTCACCAGTACCCCACAATCAAATCCGGGTTTAAAACAAAAATTGGTGGGTTTTTTGCAGTTAAAAACAAGATTTACCACAAAAAATCAACCAAAACTGCGAAACTCTCCACCCTTGCCGCTGCCGCCGCCGAGGGTTGGAAACCCAAAATACTGGCAGTCGAACAAACCAAAAAGGCTGAAATCACAGCAAAGGCGACAGCCACTCGTGCAGCAGTGGCGCAAAAAGTTCAACAGCACATTGTCAAAACTGCCCAAAAACAAATCAATACACTTCGTGGCACTCGAAAAGAAGCCACCGATTTGGAACTGGTTCAGCAAAAATACCCCGGTGTCGTCGGTGCCAATAATCAAGCCAAATTTTTACAAATTTCAAAAGGCATAGGCCAATTTGGTGCATTTGTTATTGGTAAAATAGATGGGTTTGACAAGACAACGGAGACCATCTACGAATTGAAACATCGACAGTCGCGACTCTTTCACGAACTGCGACGCTACGAACAAGTGCAATGTTTGCTCTACCTAAAAATGTTTCAAAAATCCCGTCTCACATTGGTCGAAACTTATTGCGGAAAACAAGTGTACTATCCCATGCAGCTCAAAGACAACCAACTGTACCACAATGGACAAGCAACAATACACTGGAGCACCATCATTACCGGGTTGGAAAATATTGTCAAACTACTCAACAAAGCAGAGACAGATATCGAGTACCGCAGCATACTGATGCAAAAAATTTTTTAAGTGTTCCGCGCATGACTTCATTGAGGGTGAACAAATACTATAAATAGGTCTCGTCAATGGACATCAAATGTCGTCCTTAAAAAAATCGTCGTTCAAAACGGAAGCCACAATTTACATCGATGAAACAAACTACGACCCAATGGACACTCTCGCCCCAATCATTCAAATGGGCAATTTTCCAAAGGGAGTTGTGGCTGACACACCCGAAAATCGTACCAATGCTGCACTCGCGTGTTGTGCACAACTGACACACCAAATAAGGGAACTGAAGAACAGAATAGACGAGTTAGAGAAGCAGTAATTAAATCTTTCTTGTTCTTGTATTTCTGAGCCAGGGTTCAATTACGGTCACCTGACCCCAAATAACCCGATACAAACTGACACCGGCGTTGGTGCCGAAGAAGACTCAGCAAATAGCCCAGAGACTGGCTTTCTGGGCTGTATATTCGATGAGTATACCCCATATTACGACAATAGTAGACAACATTGGCCATTTTGGACTTTTCCGTTTTAATGTAGTCGTAAACCATTTTCAAATCTTGGCCTCCAATTTCTTTCAAACATTTGGAAGCAATGTCGTTGTTGTAATACACATCCTCTTTGGACGGAGGATGAGCTGTGGCAAACATGGTGGGACAAGTACAATCTTGATAGGTCAACGTCCAGACAGGTCGTAGCAGTGTACAATACTTCAACAATGCCTCAACACTCATACACTACCCCCCTTTAAACTATACAACTACAAAAAAACATATTCGCATCACATTATTGTTCTATTCTAAATATTTTTCTAAACTAATCTAAAATAGCACAACCAAAAAAAAACAATGACCAAAAATACTTCAGCACGCAATGTCCGCCATTTACGAAGAGAACTGCACACCGCACGCTCCACCATCCGCCAAAACGCTTTAAATACGACTGCGGACGCCGAGAGAACACGCAAAAAGCATGAAGCATATCGCCAAACAATTTTGCGCCTGTATTCTCAAAATGTTTTGGCGCGCCAAAATGTCCGAATTTTGCACGATATGTTTGTGGAACAGCAGGATATGTTTGTGGAACAGCAGACGCGAAGAAAACAGTCCGAAACTCGGGAAATGTTGCAAAAGAATGAAATGCAAAAGAACCCAGCGCTCGAGACAGCACACACAATGATTGCATTGAGTCAACAGTCGTGTGCTCACTGTTTGGGCACCCGTCACATTTTGAAAACCAAGAAAAATAAACGCTTTAGTGTAGAATGTAAAGCTTGTAAAGTGTACGAATAAATAAATTTTTTACGCAGGCTCCATTGAATACATCTGTATCGCCCGTATCACCCGTAATCTGGTTTCGTTTGAAAACGGGGTATATAAGTTGGCACACCGACTCTTGCCAAGTAGATGTCACCGAGTTTCAAAAACACATTGTTTAACCCATCCTTTCGAGCAATTGTCTACATAAATGTATGTTCTTTCGCATTTTGCTGGATGATTCATTCTGTATACGGATATGTGTTTTGACTCTGTATTACACCAAGACCTTTAATTGACCGCTCCTAGTCGAATATGTTACGCCTATTCTAGAAAATAACCGTATGATGTGTTGTAACTCAAAATATGTTTGGGTTTCACAAGCAAAATGCTATCGGTAAACGGGGGGAAGCTCTGTTTTTGAATACGTTTCCCAACTGGTCCGCCAATAATTTGGCCACGAATTGCAAAGAACCCGATTTCAAAGATGTACATGGGCGAAAATTAGAACTCAAATTTGACGTCTCCGCCAAAGCCCGCAGAGATGCCGACGGACACCAGCTCAACTTTTTTATGGAAACGATATCAAACGACCGCAAACAAACTTGTGGGGGAGTATTCCGTGCCAAAAAAGAAGGTGTTGAATTTTTGGTGTATATGTTTGAAAATCCCTTTCGTATGTTTGTGTTAGATGTCAACAAAACCGAGAAACGTGTCAAAGAATTGATTGCCACCGGCTGGTATAGAAAACGCCGCATCAAAAACAGATACTACTACACCGAAGGTTACACATTGCCAATATCGGAATTTAAATCCTGCATGACCGATTTAAACAGACCAACCAAACAACAAAGAGCACTTCGCCGGTTAGAATGGTCTTTAAATAAATGAATACAATAATATGTTTTGTTTGGATGAGAATGACGGGGGCGTTGTCTACACTATAGATACCAAATAGAACATATGAATTTTTGTATTTTCATTATTTGTTACGGTTGTTGGAGGATTGGAACGAAATCTGAAAAAGTTAAAGATGTAGAGAAAGATGATTGTGGTGATTATGTTGCGCATGTTGGCAAAATGACCTTGTACATTGGAGTGGGTAGTGGGATGTCGCAAGTCTTAACTACAAAGAATGGGATTGAATACGGGCGAGGAATCATGAAAACCAACGTCCCCTTTGATTTCCCATTCGTCCACAACAATAGCATACAAGCTATTGCAGTGCGTAGGCCTGCCGCCGACAAGGACCACTGAGACTAAATACATACTTGCTAACAATTGATGGGAAAAGTTGGCGCCATTGAGGGGGGCTGACATCCTCGATGTCTTTGATATTTTCTGGAAAAATTACATCCTAATCCATTTACATTGACAATACATTGACAATGCCCAAAAGTAAGAGTGCCGCCTGGCAAAACTTGGTAAAGGGCCACAAACGAGGCCCGAAAAGGGTACGGTTGCACAAGAAATCGACAACCGATGACAACGAGC
>Ga0302125_10000424_pt1 | contig 23594 bp, 24 predicted proteins | sample CB4_surface_MG_FD_203111 | JGI IMG/M metagenome (GOLD analysis project Ga0302125, IMG submission 203111) | Marine microbial communities from Western Arctic Ocean, Canada - CB4_surface | ecosystem: Environmental > Aquatic > Marine > Oceanic | place: Canada: Western Arctic Ocean | collected... | reverse complement strand
AACCGAAACAAGTGACAATAATATTGAACATTATGTTTATGATCAAGGAGATAGCTCAGTTTCTGTTGAGCATTACAAATATATTGGTGGAGACCATGTTTGGTTTAGCGCAACTTTTCAAGGTCAGAACACATCTGAATTGGTTTGGAATTTTGTGTCACGATATGATATAAATGGATTGAGATAAGCAATAAAAGCGTATACCAATGTATATAAAAAAATAGGCTAAATAGTAGTAAATTCAAGGCTATTGGCTCGTATCAAACTAATCACCTACTTTTCATATACTAACCGTTAGCGGTCATGCAAAAAAAATCCAAATAGGAAGATTACTTCGCAAATCTGAATAGAAATTTAAAATTCAATTATGACTATTTCAGGCTTCATTTTGTCTGCTTCACTCAATTTTCTGAGAAATATTAGAATAACATGTTATATATTTGACTTATGTAACAATTAAAACAGTACAAAATGAAGTATAATTTTAGAATAATGACAACAAAACGACTTATTTCACTCATACTATTTATTACTACTCTTAATGTAAGCTTCGCTCAAGGATACATTAGCGAAACTATACAGTATGAAGGCTTAACAAGAGAATATAGCATTTATGTTCCAGCAAGTTATGATGGAACTACCAGTTTTCCTTTGTTATTCAACTTCCATGGAGGTGGTGGCGATATTGCTTCTCAAATTGCTATTGCAGATATGAGTTCTATCTCTGATACGGCAAACTTTATTGTTGTTTATCCCCAGGCGCGTCCTGATCCAAGTGATGGAAACTCTTTCAACTGGATCCCTAAAGTCCCAGGCACTTTTGATGATGTGCCCTTTATTAGTTCATTGATAGATACCATTGCTAGTAATTACGAAATAGATCAGAACAGAATATATGCTTGTGGCTATTCCTTAGGAGGTGATATGTCCTTTGAGCTTGCTTGTAAACTCAATAGCAGAATTGCAGCTATAGCTCCAGTAGCAAGAACCATGCAAGCCAATCCAGATAGTTTTTGCTTTCCGGTGCATCCAACAGGAGTTCTTACAATCCTTGGTACGGATGACACAACTTCTCCATACAATGGAATAACATATGGTGGGGTAGACTATTATCTTTCTGCAGCTGAAACACATAGCTATTGGGCAAACCATAACAATTGCAATCCAACTCCAACCATGAGTACTGTAAGCCCCTCTGTTGAGCGATATACTTGGTCAACTGCATCAGGTTGTGCCTTCGTGGAGGAATTAAAGGTGATAGGAGGAGGACATGATTGGCCTGGAAGTTTTGGTAATATGACAATTGATGCAAGCGAAGAGATTTGGCAATTTGTTTCACGTTACGACATCAATGGATTAATGGGTTGTACAACTTTATCTATCAACGAAAATAATGGACAGGCTGAAAATTATAAGGTATTTCCAAATCCTTTTAATCAAGAGCTTACCATTGAAGTAAAATCGGCACAAGCCAATGATTTTAAGATATACAATGTTATTGGCGAATTGGTAATCAGTGGTAAATTGAATTCTCAAACTAATACAATCGATTTGTCTTCATTAGCTCCTAATATTTATATTTTGAATATTAAAAATCAGTCGATTAAGCTAGTAAAAATAAAATAAAAGTTCAATTTTCAATCTTTTCAGAGAGGGGTGCTAACATGCCTTTTATATTGGCATGGTCGTTAATTATTTACTAAATTAGGTGCTTGAAACACGCAACTAATCTTATACAAAACCGTTAGCTAAAAGTGAAAAAAAATGGATATAAATACTCATCAAAAAAATATATGTAGAATATGCAATAATGATAAGCATAACACACAATTTATTGCAAGAGAAATGATGTTTGGTTTTAGAGATGAATTCAACTATTTTAAATGTAATAATTGTAATTGTCTTCAAATCGCTGCATTTCCTGATGATATGTCTAAATACTATCCAGAAAATTATTACAGTTTTAATGAGTATAAGGGAAATATTTTCAATGGATTTTCGGGATTATTTAAAAAAAAGAAATACTTTTTTTTAATAACTGGTGGCAGGTTTCTTCGAAGAATTATGGATCTGTTTTCTGGAACCAATAAGTTCTTTATCTTCCAGGGGCTTAATATTAGTAAGAACACTAAAATCCTTGATGTAGGTTGCGGAAATGGAAGTAACTTTCTGTATCCATTGGCAGAAATTGGATTCAATAATATTAGAGGGTGTGATCCTTTCTTAAAAGCTTCAATATCATACGGCAACGGATTACAGATTGATAATACTCATATTTTCCAAACTAAAGGTCTATGGGATGTTATCACTTATCATCATTCTTTTGAACATCTTGATGACCCCATGCAGCACATGAAAAAGGTCTACAAACTGCTAAAACCAGGAGGAGTTTGTGTAATAAGAATTCCCACAACATCATCTTTTGCATGGGAGCATTACGGAATTAATTGGGTGCAATTAGATGCCCCGAGGCACTTCTTTCTTCATTCTAGGGAAAGTATGCAAATAATAGCAGAACAATCAAAATTAGAACTATATAAGACTGTTTATGACTCTACTCATTTCCAATTTTTAGGAAGCAAAAAATACATAAATGATGAATCCCTAAGGACACCTGCTCCAAAGGGTTTTATCAATAAAATACAAAGAAAAATTCAGAAGCATCATTATAAAAAAAAGGCAAAATTACTCAACAAGCAGGAAAAAGGAGATCAAGCTGCTTTCTTCTTTAGAAAAAGTAGTTCTCAAACTTCAGCTAACAAAACCTAAACGGCATTTAACGCATTTTAGATAAACGTTGTACACACACAAAACATCCCGTTATTAAACAAGGTGCCAAAAGCAATATTGAAAAAAATTTGACGTTGAATTGTTTGAAAAACCTAATGGTCTCACAAAAATAAAATGGATTTATACTTTTCTTTTATACCAATAGAGGCCTTTTAAGATCATTTTAATAACGTAAAACAATACCAAAATATAAAGCTATAATAACCATGAAAAAATTAACAGTAGTAGTTTTATTAATATTTAGTTTCAATTTTATTTTAGCCCAAGAACCAAACAATACTCACAACTTGCAGATTACGGTAACTAATTTTGAGAATACAAAAGGCTCATTAATAGTATGCCTAACAGATAAAAAGAAAGATTTTTTAAAACAGTGTAAATACCAGAAAGTAGTTACCGTAACAAATGCTACAATTTCTTTAGAAATAGCAAACATAAAAAATGGTATGTACTCAATTTCCTTGTTCCATGACCAAAACAATAACGGTATTTTAGACACTAAAGGTTTTTTTGGAATCCCCTCCGAACCTTATGCTTTTTCTAATAATCCAAGCACAACATTTGGCCCTCCTAGTTTTGAGAAGTGTACATTCCTTATAAATAAGGATACTCAAATCTCTATCGAATTATAATACCAAAATATGACCCTAACAGTAGTTTGTTTTATAGCATACCCCTGTAACACTTTTGACCTATGAATTATAAATTAGTTTGTACAATCTTAGCGCTCTCATTAATTTGTTTCATAAGTTGTGATAGGCCCCACTGTACTAATGAAAATTTAATATTTGAAACATTTGAGCCTAACTCTAAAAAATATAAAGATGAATTAGTTGCTCAACTCAATAGTGTTGATTCATCACAACTAACCTATTGGCTTCAAAAGTATGATAACCAAAATGGAAAAGAAACCTTATATTTTAATATTCAAGGTGATGGGTTGTGTGCAGTGCTACATCTAAGTGTTAATCATTGGAATAAGCTAGAACACATTAGAGAAAGAAAAGGAATTGGTAGAAGAGGCGCAGAATTTACTAATTTAAAATTTCAAATCCATCAGGACTCTTCAAGCACTGATTTTGTCTATATTTCATATGATAGATTAATTGATTAAAAAGTGTGTAACTACAATGGCTATGTAAAGATTATCTTTGAGGTAAGCTCATATCAAAATATATTTATGAAGTACTTTTATTCTCTTATTTTTGCTTCCTTTGTAGGATTTTCTAAAAGTTTGCTAATTACTTTAAATACAACACTTTTATATGAATAATAAATTACTACCAGCCCTTGGAATTATTATTGCTTCGGTTATCTTAATAACAATATCTGAAATTACAACCCAGGAGTCTGTCCAGATTTTTATTGAAAAGTATTCCTTTTTGGGTATTATATCTGGCATGCTACTAGGCGTTGCTGTCACTAAGTATATAAACAAATCAAACCAAGACAATTAGTACTTACCTTGTCTTAGCATACATATATTTCTAAAATGAGCATAGTATTTAAAGAAACACAAAAATTCTCACAATGGTGGCTTTGGCTTATCCTAATAGCTATTGGGGCTTTGCCCGTTTCAGGACTTTACAAACAACTTTATTTAAATGAAGCATTTGGAGACAAACCAATGTCTGACCTGGGGCTTATCATTTTCGCTGTGTTTGTTTTTAGTTTAATTGCTATGTTTTGGTTTGTGCGACTGAAAACTGAAATTGACCAAAATGAAATCCGTATGCACTTTTTCCCATTGGTTAAAAAACGAGTAAATTGGAAAGAAATAAAAAATGCTGAAATTGTGAATTACGGTTTTGTTGGAGGTTGGGGAATACGGCTTTGGACAAAATACGGAACTGTTTACAATATGAAGGGAAATAAAGGATTAGCCATAGCGCTTACTGATGGTAAAAAATTTTTAATCGGGACTCAAAAACCAGAGGAACTAACAACTATTCTAGAAAAAATAAGGCTAAAAATATCAAGTAATTAGGCTTTGTTTAATATATAGAGTTGTTTCTCCGCTGGAGTTTAGTATCTTAAGATTGTAACCACGATCGATGCAAGTATTAAGAAGTTAGTGAAGTATTAAATTACAAAACAACATGAGTATAGAAAAAGCCTATGACAGCTGGTCTGAGCAATACGACACCAATCAAAATAAAACTCGAGATTTAGATCAAAAAGCAACCATCCAAACCCTAGACAAGCACCCCTTTAAAGATGTACTAGAATTAGGTTGTGGTACAGGAAAAAACACCCTTTGGTTGGCATCAAAAGCACAGAATATTACAGGACTTGATTTTTCCCATAAGATGTTGGCTATTGCAAAGCAGAAAATACTACAAAGTACTGTCACCTTCAAAAGGGCAGACATTACCAAGAAGTGGGATATTAAAAATCAATCTGTAGATCTTGTAACGTGTAGTCTTACCCTTGAGCATATTGATGATTTAAATCACATTTTTAGTCAAGCACATCAAAAACTCACCCATGGCGGAATCTTCTTTATCAGTGAATTACACCCTATAAAGCAGTATACAGGCAGTAAAGCAAGATATCAAACACCTAGTGGGGTTAAAGAATTAGAGGTCTTTACACATCATGTTTCTGACTACCTTAAAAGCGCAACCCTTGCTAAGTTTGAGTTAGTACAACTCACAGAATGGTTTGACGATTCCTCTAAAAAAGAAATCCCAAGACTTATTTCTTTTGTGTTTAAAAAAAGCAGCACACCCTAAGTCTAAAAGGTATTAAAACAAATATTAAGTATCTTTTCAAAGTTTGCTGTATTTGTTTTTTTTATGGTTTTAATAAAACGGTAACATAGCGTTATACCGAGTCTTTTTTTTTACTTTTACTCTAAATAAATTCACAATCGCAGCCCACACATATCTTCTTGAAACCTCTATTGATTCTGTAAATAAAACGCTCTGGAACCAGCTACAGCATGGCCAAGATTGTTTTTTGTCTATAGCATATTTAACTGCCATAGAGCAAGGCTTTTCTAAGGAGTTAGACTTTTGCTATGTTATTGTTTTGGATACCCTAACATCAAAGCCCTTATTAATAGCTTCCTTCCAATTAGTTCCTTTTGTGTTTAAAGGTGATTCTCAGCCTCCTAAAATAGTACGTCATTGTTCCCAGAAAAGCGATGGGTTTTTTATGCTCAATATGCTGGTTTGCGGCAGTGTATTTATGGCCGGAGAACACGGTTTTATAAAATCTAACACCATAAATAACAAGACAGCTTTTAGCCTTGCTGAAAAGGCGATGAGTAAGGCCAATAAGGCATTGCGCAAGGGTACATCAAAGAAGATTTCTGTGCAACTTTTTAAAGAGTATGCTCCCCAAACTATCTCAAGTAGTTGCTACTTGCTACAAAAAGGATATCAGGATTTTGAGATTGACATGTATATGTCTTTACCAATTGCACCTTCTTGGAACTCTATAGAGGCTTATTTTGACACTTGTAAGGCAAAGTTCAGGACAAAGGCTAAAAGTGTTTTTACAAAAGCAGCAACGCTCTGTATAACCTCCTTTACTGAAGCCGAAATTTTAGCCCATCAACAAACAATAGACACTCTATTTCTGGAAGTATTAGGTAAATCTGAGTATCAATTTGGGGTCATGAATGCTGTTGGTTTTGCTTTGCTAAAACGCCATTTAGGGAGCCAGTTTATCTTTAGAGCAGTACTGCTTGAAGATAAGCTTGTTGGCTTTAGCACTTCTTTTATTAATGAAACTGCATTAGAGGCTAATTTTGTAGGGATCGATTATGATCAAAATATCAAATACGCCATTTACCAGAGGTTGTTGTATGATTATGTTAGTTTGGCAATAGACAATAACCTTGAAGTGCTCAACTACGGAAGAACCAGTGAGCTTCTTAAAAGCTCTCTTGGAGCAGTGGCTATATCCATGAAGTTATATGCAAAGCATACCTCAAAAATAACGCATTTACTGATGTGCTCCACATTAAAGAAAGTTACGCCAACCCCCTTTGAACTAAGAAAACCATTCAAGGCAGTATACTACAAAAATCAATAAGATTTAGTGTTTTTTATCTAGCTTTTTGGCCTCAAAATGTTCCAGCAATACAAATACTGTAAGCAACATGCCAAGGGCATATATAGTGTCCTCAATAGGTATGGTAAACATCCTGATGTTTAGGTTTTCTGTATTGTTATACCACACAACTTCATTTTCAATAAAGCTACCGGTAAGCACGCCATTAACAATAAAAAAGGGGATAAGTGTAATAAAGAAACTTGGTAAGAACCTTCCAAGAATCTTCGGGTTTTTATTATACACAAGCCCTAGCAAAATAATTGCATATCCAAAACATACAAGGGTGTACCACCTATCATAGTTATACCAAAGTGTTATTATTAATATGCACAGTAGTGCTACATAAAATACAGAAGTTGCTTTTTGAGAAAGCGTAAAATTTGGAAAGAAATAGTTTAATGAATAATGGGTAAACAAACAGGCATAGGGTATGCATATAAAAAACAGCCATTCTTCTATTGGTAGGTTTGCTACTTTAAATCCATTGATATATTGGTCATTAAACCCCCAAATGCCATTGTTGGTAAAAATTACATCCCAAGAAATGAAAAAAGCCATCATGATAAAGATGGCAGGAAATAGTGATTTCCATTTTTTATAAAACTGAAATTTAGGATAAAAACTAAAAATAAAAGGAATGAGAAAGGATCCTATGTTTAGATATAGGTAAAGATTTTTCATGTCCTATTTTTTAAAATATTTTAGTGGGGGGACTAACATTCCATAACATTCTCCTTCTCCTTTTCCAAGGTGTTTGTGATGTATTTTGTGGGCTCTTCTTATTCCTTTTGCATACCAATTATTTGCTTTTCTAAACATTTTGAAGCGTTGGTGTATAAAGATGTCATGTACCATAAAATAAGCAACACCGTAGGCAAATATGCCAAAGCCTATAGGCAGTCCAGCCCAGAAGCCATAATATTGCCAAGCTATAAAACATGCAATACTCACTGCTGCATAGAATATAAAAAACAAGTCATTACGCTCCCACCAGCTTTTGTGGTCTTTATGATGATGATCTTTATGCACACTCCACAAAAAACCATGCATAACATATTTATGTGTTGCCCACGCCATAAATTCCATGGCAGAAAAAGTTCCGATAAAGGTTAAAATCCAAAGCAGTATTATCATTTTTTTTAATTTAAATAATTGGTAACAGTAAAATTACCGTACAAGTTTTAGTTGGTACTTTACATAGCTTCTTGTAAGAAGCCCAAATTTTTCATAGGCAGGAACTCGTATCCTAGTATTTTTAATTTCTAAGGCCGGTGTCTTGTGTAGTTTTTTAAGCAACCTTCTGTAATAGCGATACGCCATAAATACGCCAAATTTAGCTTCTGTAGGTAGTTTTAATATACCTTGGTAGCCTCTTTGAAAATCTTCTTCAATATCTGCTATAATTTGTTGTTTTGAGGCTTCATCTAAGGCTTCTAAATTTGTATTAGGGAAATAGGTTCTACTCAGACCTTCAAAATCATCTTTTAGATCACGTAAAAAATTTACTTTTTGAAACGCAGACCCTAGTGCCATTGCAGAATCTTTGAGTAGGTTGTATTTTTCTGTGTCACCCTTCAAAAAAACATGAAGACACATTAAACCCACCACATCTGCGGATCCGTATATGTATTCTTTATATTCCTGCTCTGTTAGGTACTCTGTTTTAGATAAATCAAGACGCATGCTTTTCATAAAGGAGGCTATAAGACCTCTTTCAATGTTGTATTTATGAACTGTTTCTTGAAAAGAATTTAAAATTGGGTTTAAACTAATTTTTTCTTCTAGTGCAAATTCAAGATCTTTTTCAAAACGATTAAATAGTACACTTTTATCATACTCATGAAAGGTGTCTACAATTTCATCAGCAAACCTTACAAAGCCATAAATATTATAGATGTCTTGGCGTATGGTAGGAGATAGCATTTTGGTAGCCGAAGAAAAGGAAGTGCTGTACGCATTAGTTACACTTTTGCTGCATTGTCTTGATACTATGTCAAAAAGTTCTTTCATTAGTTGTTCTTTTTTGCGATAAGACCTGCTACTAGTTTTCCAGAAATTAGTGCTGGAGGAACTCCCGGTCCGGGAACACTTAATTGTCCAGTAAAAAATAAATTTTCTACTTTTTTACTTTTTAATTTTGGTCTTAAAAATGCAGTTTGCAGCAATGTATTTGCCAAGCCATAGGCATTCCCTTTGTAAGAATTATACTCAGAGACAAAATCATTTACACAAAAAGACTCTTTAAATATAACATGTTTTTTTATTTCCTGTCCCGTTAGGGTTTCAAAACGTGTCATGATTTTATCGTAGTAGGTTTCTCTTAGTTTTTCTGTGTCCTCTAATCCTGGCGCTATAGGCACAAGGAAAAACCCAGTTTCTTTACCATCAGGGGCAAGCTCTGGCTGTGTTTTTGAAGTGAAATTTGCATAAAAAAGTGGGCTTGTTGGCCAAACAGGTGTATCGTAAATTTCTCTAGCGTGCTGTTCAAAATCAACATCAAAAAATAAAGTATGATGCGCTACGTTTTTAATTTTCTTGTCAAAGCCAATGTAAAATAATAAAGAGGAGGGAGCAAAGGTTCTTTTTTCCCAATAGGCCTCAGAGTATTGTCTGTATTTTTTTGGCAATAGCGTTTCTGTGTGGTGATAATCTGCACCGCTTAGAAGTGTATCTGTGGCATGAAATGTGCCATTAGATACAATGCCTTTTACCTTGTTTTTCTCCACCACAATCTCTTCTACATTTTGATCTGTTTTTATGGTTACCCCCATAGACTCGGCTAGTGTTTTCATTCCTAGAATAACACTGTACATACCACCCTTTGGTTGGAAGGTTCCTAGACCGAAATCTGCATAGTTCATAAAACTGTAGAAAGATGGAGTTTTCGAAGGCTTTGCACCCAAAAACAATACAGGAAATTCTAGGATAGATACAAGCCTTGGGTTTTTAAATTCTTTACGAACATCTCTACTAATATTACTAAAAAATTGCCCTACCCTTTTTGCCGTAGCAGGGGTAATAAGTTCAAGAGGTGATACCCCAGGTCTATAGACCAAATCTTTAATTGCGATATTGTAGTTTTGCTGCGCAGATGCAATAAATTCTTGAAGTTTTTCTGAGCTTCCTGGTTCTTCTTTTTCAAAGGTTGCACAAATTTTATCTAAGGTGTCTTCAATGGTGATAAAATCATTTTCACCAAAGTACACGCTATATGCAGGGCTTAGTTTTTCTAAAACATAAAAGTCTGAAGCTTTTTTTCCAAAATCACTGAAAAACCTTTCAAAGACATCGGGCATCCAGTACCAAGAAGGGCCCATGTCAAAGGTAAACCCTTGTTTTGTGAATTGTCTTGCGCGTCCTCCTATGGTTTGGTTTTTTTCAAAAACAGTAACGTTATAACCATCTTTTGCTAGATATGCCGCAGCAGCTAGAGAAGAGAACCCAGAACCAATAATTGTAATTTTTTTGTTTGCCATCTTGTTAAACAAAAGTAGGGTATATTTAAACAAAACAATAGTTAAAAATTCCTAAAAGTTAGTCGCTTAAGGTATTTACTTTGTCCACAAAACTTTTTACACTATCAAAACAAACAATATTAGAAGCCGTGTTGTGTTTTTGTACTTCAGTGTATTTTTGGCCCAATATCCAAAGAGGATATTTTTGTTTTTTGCAAACAATTTTTTGGTAAGATTCTAAGTAAGATTTAATACTGTCATTGTCTGGCTTTGTGGTAAAGAATGTTAAGAAAATTAAATCTCCACCAGTGTAAAATTGTTTGGATAAACTCTCCAATGGTATGTTTGGCCCAAGGTAGGTAGTTTTGATTCCAGATTTTTCTAATAAATAATTTGCATAAATTAAACCAATATCATGAATTTCATCATAGGGAAGAAATAAACACACTTTGATATTGTTGTTGTGTTTTTGAGTTCTAGATGAATTAAGCCCAGTGTGCTCTATCGTTTTTCTTTTAATGAGTTCAGAAACAAACCGCTCGTGAGAAACATCTATAGTACCTAGGTGCCAGAGCACACCAATTTGATGAAGAAAAGGAATGAAAACATTCTCAAATACTTGATCAAAAGTTTTTGTTTTTAAAAGCTGCGAAAATATTTTGTTAAATTGATCTGTACTAAAATCAAACATTGCATTTTTAAGACTACTAATTGCGTAATGTTCTTTATGTATTACTGAATTTTCAAGAATTACATCTTTTATTTTTTCTGGACTAAATTGAGCAATCTTAGATATTTTTATTCCATGGTTGTAAATAAAAGCTACATCCAGTAATTTCTTAAAGCTTGAAAGATCGTACTGTCTAATGTTGGTGTTTGTTCTTTTGGGCGCGAACAGGCCGTAGCGTTTTTCCCAAATACGAATGGTATGTGCCTTAACCCCGCTAAGGTTTTCTAGATCTTTTATACTAAAGTGTGTTTTGACACTCATTGGCTGCCGCGTAATTCTTTTAGGGTAAGTTACATAAAATAAACCGCTAAATTTCCAACAAAACTATTTATTACTTGCATTTAGCTATTTTGTTCAAATATTATATTTTTAACAAAATGCTCAAGTGATAGTATATAAAAAAAGTCATCTCGTTTAAGATGACTTAGTACCCGGAATGGGACTTGAACCCACACGCAACAAGTGCACACGGCCCTCAACCGTGCCTGTCTACCAATTCCAGCACCCGGGTGTATTCTATACCAAAATTGAGGTGTATAGAAACAAAAAAAAGTTAAACCAAAAGGCTTAACTTTTTTGTGACCAGTCTGGGGCTCGAACCCAGGACCACCTCCTTAAAAGGGAGGTGCTCTACCAACTGAGCTAACTGGTCAATATGTCAAAAATATTTATAAGCTTTACAAACTTAAATAAGTTTTGTTAAGCGAGTGCAAATATACTATCAATATATTTATCTTTCAAAGCATTTTAAAATAAATTTAAACTTTATTTGTAAACCTTTAAACTACAATAAATAAGAACTAAAATTTTATGAAAATAGTGCTTTTAGGATATATGAGTAGTGGTAAAACAGTTGTTGCAAAACAACTGGCAATTGCATTACAATACTCTTTTGTTGATTTGGATATCGCTATTGAAGAAGATCAAAATCTATCCCTCAAAAAATTGTTTGAAACCAAGGGAGAACTCTATTTTAGATCCAAAGAGAAGGCTGTGCTCAACTCTTTGTTAGATAGCCCTCAAGATGTGGTTTTAGCCCTAGGTGGAGGCACCCCGTGTTATGGTGATGTGATGCAAAAATTAACAAACACACAAGAGGTGATAACCATATACCTTGGGGCAGAAATAGATACCCTTACACACCGATTATTTTCGCAGCTGCAAACAAGGCCATTAATTTCTCATATTTCTGATAAAGAAGTATTACGTGATTTTATACGCAAGCACCTTTTTGAGAGAAGTTTTTATTACCATCAAGCACATTATAAAATTGCTGTAGATCAAAAACCTATTCAAGAAATAGCTAGAGAAATAGTAGCGCTTTTATTCTAAAATAGCACGATTATTCCCTGGCTCAAATATCACAGCAACATTCTCATTAATAGAAGTAGACAAAGAAATACCTTTGTAATCTGCCTTTATAGGATATTTTTTATGATTTCTATCTACCAGTACTGCCGTTTTAAACTGTTTAAGAGGTACCTCTAGAAAATGCTTTACAGCATAAATTAAGGTAGTTCCAGAGTGTAGTACATCATCTACTAGAAGCAATGATTTATTTTGATACGCTTCTGGTTTTAAAGATGTGGTAATAGGGTTGATAGGATTTTTTTTATCCATCGTTACTTTGCACAGTATTACTTTGATGGGTGAGATTTTCTCTACGGCGGTTTTTAATTTTTCTGCAAAAATATAACCGTTTGCTTTGATACCTGCAATAACTACTTCTTCTTGAGAAATATTAGCCTCATAAATTTGATACGCAATACGTTTTAATTTATGAGCTATTTCCTCTTTGCCTAGAATTACTGTTTCTGTTGATGCCATAGGTAACAATATATTAGATTTCAAAGATAGTAAAAGATGTGTTGGTTTATTCTTCCTCTTTTGTATAGTCTTCTATGTCTCTTCTGTCTTTTTTGGTGGGTCTTCCCATACCTCTTTTTCTATAATATTCTTTTGAATATTTTAATAACTCTTGTTGCTGGAAGGCCTCTTTGGGTGTGGTGTCAACCCTATATAGGTCAACGAGTTTAGGGCCCACTCTGCTTTTTGGCACCTCTATAACTCTTAAAGAGTAATTTATTTGATTCTTTCTAAGTGTAACATTGTCTCCAGGATAGACGTCTCTAGAGGGCTTGACTGCAGCATCGTTTATACGTACAGCTCCCTTTTTACAGGCCTGTGTTGCGATGCTTCTTGTTTTGTAGTACCGTACAGACCATAAATATTTATCAATCCTCATACATTTTACTTAATTTGTATATTAACAATACAACAAAAATAACTGAAAATTGTATCTTGCACGCTAAAATAAACAACTGTGAAAAATTTAAAATTTCTACTACCTATAGTTGCACTAACATTGCTTTTGGGAACTGCTTGTGATAATGATGATGATAGCTCACAAGACAACTTCATACCAGCCCGTGATAGAGCCGAGGAAAATATTGATTCAACATTAGAAGTAGAGGGTTATTTAACTACTCATTTTTATAACTATGAAGAGTTTGAAAACCCACCAGCAGGCTTTGATTTTAAAATAAGGTTCGATACCATTGCCGCTGCAAACGCAGATAAAACACCATTAATAGAACAAGTAGATTTTAAAATGGTGCAAGACAGGGTCAATGAAGATGTGTCTTATAAATTATATTACTTAAAGGTGATTGAAGGCCAGGGTGATCAACCTAGTTTTCCAGATATTGTTAGAATTAACTATGAGGGTACCTATGTAGTTGATGAAGAAGGTATAAACGAAAATAAGCTCTTTGATAGCTCTGTTACGCCAATCCAGTTTGATTTGACCTCGATTGTTAACGGGCTTCAAGATGCGCTCATAGAATTTAAAGCCGCAACTGGTTTTATAAATAATGCTGACGGAACGGTAACCTACGAAGGTTTTGGCGTAGGAGCTGTGTTTATGCAAAGTGGTTTAGGATATTATGTGAATCCTCCTCCTGGATCTTCAGTAGCTATTCCTGTGTATTCTCAGCTTATTTTTACATTTCAGTTATTTGAAACTGAAATTGGTGACCAAGATGGTGATGGTGTCCCTTCTGTTTTAGAGGATGTAAATGGTAATGGATTAGAGGAAGATGACGATACAGATTCAGACAACAGAAGTAATTACCTTGATCCAGATGATGATGGAGATGGAAGACCTACAGAAGATGAAATAGAAATAAATGAAGACGGCACGATTACTTTTCCAGATACAGATGGAGATGGTGTTGTTGATTATCTAGACTCAGATAGTTAAGCCTTTTTTATAAGTATCATATATTTAAAAAGCCGCTGTGAGAAATTCTCACAGCGGCTTTTTAGTGTTTAAAATGTAACTTGTTATTTTCGTGCAACAACCTTTGTTGCAGCCTTAACAATTGCAGCGGCATTTAAGCCGTATTTTTCCATTAATTGATCTGGAGTTCCAGATTCTCCAAAAGTGTCTTGGGTGGCTACAAACTCTTGTGGAACGGGATGATTTTCTGCTAATATTCTAGAAACACTTTCTCCCAGTCCTCCAAGGTAGTTGTGCTCTTCTGCAGTAACCACACAGCCGGTAATAGCAACGCTCTTTAAAATTGCAGCAGCATCAAGTGGCTTTATGGTATGAATATTTATAACCCCGGCGCTAATGCCCTTCTCTTGTAATGTTTTACATGCCTCAAGCGCTTCCCAAACCAGGTGCCCTGTGGCGATAATGGTAACATCTCTACCTTCTTGAAGCTCCACAGCTTTACCAATAGTGAAGCTGCCATTTTCTGGAGTAAAGTTTGCTACTTTAGGTCTTCCAAAGCGCAAGTATACCGGACCATCATAATCTGCGATGGCAATTGTTGCTGCTTTGGTTTGATTGTAATCACAGGTATTTATTACCGTCATCCCTGGCAGCATTTTCATTAAACCAAGGTCTTCAAGTATTTGATGTGTTGCCCCATCCTCTCCAAGGGTTACCCCTGCGTGTGATGCACATATTTTTACATTCTTACCACTATATGCAATACTTTGGCGTATTTGATCATAGACGCGTCCTGTAGAGAAGTTAGCGAAAGTACCTGTAAAAGGTATCTTGCCGCCAATGGTTAAGCCAGCAGCCATGCCCATCATGTTTGCCTCTGCGATACCCACCTGGAAGAAACGCTCTGGATGATTTGCTTTAAAAGCGTCCATTTTTAATGACCCTGTCAAATCTGCACATAGTGCCACCACATTTTCATTGGTTTTTCCAAGCTCGGTAAGACCTGCTCCAAAACCAGATCTTGTATCTTTTTTTCCTGTGTCTATATATGTTTTCATAATATTATGGTAGTAGCTTATTAATAATCTCCTAAGGTTTCTGGGTTTTGAGCTAGTGCAGATGCTAGCTGCTCGTCATTGGGTGCTTTTCCATGCCAAGCATGAGTGTGCATCATAAAATCTACCCCATTACCCATTACTGTTTGCAGTAATACACAAATAGGTTTTCCTTGACCCGTTTTAGCTTTGGCACTTTCCATACCCTCTAAAATGGCTTGTATGTCATTACCTTGTTCTATGGTAACAACATCCCAACCAAAGGCTTCAAATTTACCCTTTACATTTCCTAGAGGTAATACTGTATCTGTAGATCCGTCAATTTGCTGTCCGTTTAAATCTACAGCTACAATCAAGTTGTCTACTTTGTTTCCAGAGGCGTACATAATTGCTTCCCAGTTTTGACCTTCCTGCAATTCTCCATCACCACACAGGGCATAGACAATATGGTTGTCATTGTTTAGTTTTTTTGCTGCTGCTGCACCAATAGCCACAGAAATTCCTTGTCCAAGTGATCCAGATGCAATCCTAATACCAGGTAATCCTTCGTGTGTGGTTGGGTGTCCTTGTAACCTTGAGTTAAGCAGTCTAAAAGTGTTTAGTTCCTCTACTGGGAAATACCCAGAGCGTGCCAAAACGCTATAAAAAACAGGTGAGATGTGCCCGTTAGACAAGAAGAAAATATCTTCTTGGTTCCCGTCCATATTAAATCCTTCTTTGCGCTGTAGCACGTGTTGATAAAGTGCTACAAGAAACTCTGCGCAGCCTAGAGATCCTCCAGGATGGCCAGAATTTACTTTATGTACTTGTCTTACAATATCTCTACGCACTTGGGTAACAAATGCTTCTAATTGGGTAATATCTGCCATGGTATATTTTGGTTTCTGGCTCAAAAATACTTCTTTAAAGGCCTAAGAAAAAGAAGAGCCAAATGAGGTTATCAACGATTTTTAAGTTTTAGTTAACATTGTTGTATTGTTTAAAATTTAAGTAGTAAATCGTGCATTGTTTTGGTATGGTTTTTCATCCATCAAAAAAAAATGTCTTTCCTTATTCGTACTTCCTACAGCAAATGTATCTTTGGCTATTCATTAATACTTCACATGGATTTTAAACTCGAAGCTACAGATATACAGGGTCAAGCCCGCGCTGGTACCATTACGCTAGATCACGGAACAATTCAAACACCTATTTTCATGCCTGTTGGTACTGTAGGGACCGTGAAAGGGGTCCATCAAAAAGAATTGCGTGAAGAAATAAATCCAGATGTTATTCTGGGAAACACCTATCATTTGTATTTACGTCCGGGAACAAAAATTCTTGAAAAAGCAGGGGGTCTTCATAAGTTCATGAACTGGGATAGAAACATCCTTACAGACTCTGGAGGGTATCAAGTTTACTCTCTCTCAGACAACAGAAAAATTAAAGAAGAAGGGGTGAAGTTTAAATCTCACATAGATGGGAGTTATCATTTTTTTACGCCAGAGAATGTGATGGAAGTGCAGCGAAGTATTGGGGCAGATATTATAATGGCCTTTGATGAGTGTACACCATACCCTTGTGATTATAACTATGCAAAAAGATCTATGCACATGACCCATCGTTGGTTAGAGCGTTGTTTGACTCATCTTGAGAAGACTCCCTTTATGTATGACTATACACAAACTTTCTTTCCTATTGTACAGGGTAGTACCTACAAAGATTTACGCAAACAATCTGCAGAGTATATTGCCTCAGTAGGGGCGCAGGGTAATGCCATTGGCGGTCTCTCTGTAGGGGAGCCTGCTCATGAGATGTATGAAATGACCGAGGTGGTTACGGCTATTTTACCTAAAGATAAGCCTCGTTATTTAATGGGCGTAGGAACTCCAATAAACTTGCTAGAGAATATTGCCCTGGGTATAGATATGTTTGACTGCGTGATGCCAACTAGAAACGGTAGAAATGGTATGTTATTTACTGCACATGGCACTATTAATATTAAAAATAAAAAATGGGAGGCAGATTTTAGCGCTATAGATGAAATGGCAATTACATGGGTAGATACAGAATATAGCAAAGCTTATTTACGTCATTTATTTACTGTAAATGAAATGTTAGGCAGGCAAATTGCCACCATACACAACCTTGGTTTTTATTTATGGTTGGTGCGTGAGGCAAGAAAACATATCTTAGCAGGAGATTACACGCCATGGAAAAACATGATGGTACAACAAATGGATAAAAGGCTATAAGGCCATAAACAATGTTAAGCATACTCGATAAGTATATACTAAAACGCTATTTAGGAACATTTGTGCTCCTATTACTGCTATTTATACCAATTGGTATTATTGTAAATCTTGCCGAGAAGATTGATAAAATCTTAGATAATGAGGTGCCATTTATGGAAGTGGCCACCTATTATTTTGATTTTACTATTTACTTTGCCAATTTATTATTCCCCTTATTTTTATTTTTATCTGTGATTTGGTTTACCTCCAAGTTGGCAAATAACACAGAGATTATTGCTTTTTTGAGTAGTGGTGTGTCTTACTATCGTTTTTTAAGACCCTATATTATTGGTGCTACCATTGTGTGTATTGCAGCTTTTGTTCTAGGAATGTTTATTGCTCCAAAAGCCAGTCAAGGCTTTAATGAATTTTCATTTAAATACCTAAAAAAAGGCAGGCAGGATCGTGAAAAATCTAACGTATATAGGCAGATTAATGACAATGACTATATATATGTGAGTTACTTTAATGTTTCAGAAAAAAGTGGAAGTAATTTTACCCTAGAACATTTCGAGGATAAAAAAATGACCTATAAACTAGCAGCCAGTAGAATTAAATTTAATGACAAAGACAGTACTTACTCTTTGTTTAATTACACAAAAAGAAGGGTAGGGCTAGACAACGATATTATTGAGCGTAAAAAACGATTGGATACAGTCTTTAGTTTTGATCTTGATGATTTAACTCCCGTAAAGTATATAGCAGAAACACTAAACCTCCCGGAGCTTAATAATTTTATTGCAAGCGAGAAGAAAAAAGGATCTTCTTTTATTAGCTCATACGAAGTGGTGCGCCACAAAAGGTGGAGTTTGCCAGTTTCTGCATACATATTAACTATCATTGCAGTTGCAGTTTCTTCAGTGAAACGTCGTGGTGGTATGGGTGTTAACCTAGCCATTGGTATTGCAATAGGAATGGTGTTTATTTTCTTTGATAAAATATTCGGAACCCTTGCTGCCAAAAGTGATTTTTCGCCTTTTGTAGCTTCTTGGGCGCCAAATATTGTGTTCGCCATTTTAGCCATTTATTTGCTCCGCAATGCCAAACGCTAAACTTCTTAATTACCTGCACTTACATTTTATAGTCTTTATTTGGGGCTTTACTGCCGTGCTGGGAGCTCTTATTAGTATTGATGCCCTTGGTTTGGTTTGGTTTAGGATGAGTATTGCTTCTTTGCTTATACTGGCCTGGGTAGGGTACAAGAAAATACCACTTACATTTAGCAAAAAAACCATGTTGGTTTTTTTGATTGCAGGGGCAGTTATAGCGATGCATTGGCTTGCTTTTTTTGGGGCTATTAAAACCGCCAATGTTTCCATAACACTAGCCATTATGTCTACAGGTTCTTTTTTTACTGCTTTTTTAGAACCTATTTTTTACAAAAGAAAAATTATTTGGTATGAAGTTGTTTTTGGCCTTATTGTAGTGTTGGGTTTGTACGTTATTTTTCAGGTAGAGGGAGATTACTCTTGGGGTATTGTGCTGGCTCTTATATCCTCATTTTTGGGAGCTCTTTTCTCTGTAATTAATGGAAAGCTGGCCGTGAGGTATAATGCAAGTGCTATTTCTTTTTATGAGCTGTTTTTTGGAGTTTGTTGTATTTCTTTATACTTGTTTTTTAGTGGGAGTTTTGACGCTTCATTTTTTACGTTATCCCCCTCAGATTGGGGGTATTTGTTCATTCTTGCCTCAGCATGTACAGCCTATGCATTTATAGCCTCTGTGCATGTCATGAAATGGATTAGTCCATACACAGTGATGCTAACCATTAACATGGAACCGGTATACGGTATTGTGTTGGCGCTTATTATTTTGGGAGAGTCAGAGAATATGGGGCCACAGTTTTATTACGGTGCTGCAATTATTATTTTAACGGTTGTTGCAAACGGAATTATTAAAAACAGAATTAAAAAGAAATCAAAAAATTAAAGCAGTTCAATACATAGCTCAAAACAAAATTTTATCTTTGTGAAAACTAGTAATACAACCTATTGAAAAACCATTATGGAATACCTAGATTTTGAATTACCTATAAAAGACTTGCAAGAGCAATATGAAAAGGCCTGCCAAATTGGTGAGGACAACGATGTAGATGTTACAAATACCTGCGAGCAAATTGAGTTGAAATTAGAAGAAACTAAAAAAGAAATATATAAAAATATAACTCCTTGGCAACGTGTACAATTATCACGTCACCCCAATAGACCTTACACCATGGACTATATAAATGCAATCTGCGGAGAGAGTTTCGTTGAGTTGCATGGTGATCGTGGTTTTAAAGATGATAAAGCAATGGTGGGTGGTCTAGGTAAGATTGGAGATCAGAGTTATATGTTTATAGGACAACAAAAAGGATACAACACCAAAACACGCCAATATAGAAACTTTGGTATGGCCAACCCAGAGGGCTATCGTAAAGCCTTACGTTTAATGAAATCTGCTGAGAAATTTAAAGTACCTGTAGTATGTCTCATTGATACTCCGGGCGCCTATCCAGGACTGGAAGCAGAAGAACGTGGCCAGGGAGAGGCAATTGCAAGAAATATCCTAGAAATGACACGTCTTAAAGTACCTATCATTGTACTTATTATAGGGGAAGGTGCCAGTGGTGGAGCACTAGGAATAGGCGTTGGAGACCGCGTACTGATGTTAGAAAACACATGGTATTCTGTGATTTCTCCAGAGAGTTGCTCTTCTATATTGTGGCGTAGTTGGGAGTTTAAAGAACAAGCTGCCGAGGCTCTAAAACTTACCGCTACAGACATGAAAAAGCAAAAACTCATCGATGTTATTGTAAAAGAACCTCTTGGAGGTGCTCATGCAAACAGAGCAAAAACATTTACCACTGTGGCAAATGTAATTACCAAAGAATACAATCAATTAAAAGACTTATCACCAAAAGATTTGGTTGCCCAACGTATGGATAAATATTCTCAGATGGGAGTCTACAATCAATAAAGCTAGTGGTAGCAATACCTTTTAAAATCTGAGGCGCTTGTCTCAGATTTTTTTTATGCTTATTAACAATATTTCGGAGTTTTCAACAATCAAATTGTTAATGAGTGGTTAACAGAAGAACCACAAAATAACCCTAGCCATCATAACAATTTCTTTACATTCGTTCTATGGAAAAACTGCAACCTAACTCCCCTTATCAAAAGCGCCCTGCTCAAGTAATAAACTTAGAGAAAGGTAAGATACCTCCACAAGCTACTGATTTAGAAGAGGTTGTACTTGGAGCTATGATGATTGACAAAAAAGGAGTTGATGAGGTTATAGATATTTTAAATCCAGATGTTTTTTATAAAGAGGCACATCAACACATATTTGAGGCTATTAATACACTGTTTGTGGAAAGCCAGCCTGTAGACTTATTAACCGTTTCACAGCAGTTAAAGAAGATGCAAAAGCTTGAACTTGCTGGAGGAGAATTTTATTTAATACAACTCACTCAAAAAGTATCTTCCTCGGCCCATATTGAGTTTCATGCCCGTATCATTCTACAAAAATATATACAGCGAAGTTTGATTAAAATTTCAAATGAAATTATTGAAGACTCTTATGATGTGACTACAGATGTTTTTGATCTCTTAGATTCGGCAGAGAGTAAATTATACGATATAACACAAGGTAACATCAAACGTTCTAGTGAAACAGCTCAAGATTTGGTTATTCAGGCCAAAAAGAAGATTGAAGAAATCGCCAATAAAGAGGGTTTGTCTGGTATTCCTTCTGGTTTTACAGAGTTAGATAAGTTAACCTCTGGATGGCAACCCAGTGATTTAATTATTATTGCAGCCCGTCCTGGTATGGGTAAAACAGCCTTAACGCTATCTATGGCTCGTAACATGGCTGTAGATCATAACATTCCTGTTGCATTTTTCTCATGTGAGATGTCTTCGGTACAGTTAATTACCAGACTCATATCTAGTGAAACGGGTCTATCTTCAGAAAAATTAAGAACTGGAAATCTAGAAAAACACGAATGGGAGCAGTTAAATGTAAAAGTGAAAGGCCTTGAAAAGGCGCCCCTTTTTATCGATGATACCCCTTCTCTTTCTATTTTTGATTTGCGTGCAAAGGCTAGACGTCTTGCCTCTCAGCAAGGGGTTAAAATAATTATGATTGATTATTTGCAGTTAATGACAGCTGGAGGAGGAAAAAATGGCGGAAATCGTGAACAAGAAATATCTACCATATCTAGAAACTTAAAAGCATTAGCAAAAGAATTAAATGTTCCTGTTATTGCACTATCTCAACTATCGCGTGCTGTAGAGACTCGTGGAGGATCTAAAAGGCCTTTATTGAGTGACCTTCGTGAATCTGGAGCCATCGAGCAAGATGCAGATATTGTATCGTTTATTTACCGCCCAGAATACTATAAAATTGATGAGTGGGATGACGATGAGCACACCCCAACGGCTGGTCAAGGAGAGTTTATTGTAGCAAAGCACCGTAATGGTGGTTTGAATGAAATACGTCTTAAATTTGTTGGTAATTTAGGTAAGTTTGAAAACTTAGACACCTTTCCTTTCTCAAACGAAATAGCATCAAGCATGAATAATGCTGCAAATGATGATACCTTTACAACTCCTAATTTTCCTTCTGCCGAGGATGCCTTTGGAACAAACTCTAATGACGACCTTCCTTATTAAAATCTAAAATCCACAGATATTTTGGAGCCTTATGAGGTTCTCTGACATTTTTGTGTTTTAATTTTTGAAATTTAAAATTCTTTCTTCCTTCCAAATCTTTGGCTTAGATTTTGTCGTTATATTTACAGCATGACTAAGTTATTCACCTTTCTATTTATTTGCCTTTTTAGCTTTCAGAGCTACGGCTCTTATATCCTCATCCCCATGGATGAGGCCACTCAAAAAGAACATTTAAAAGCCTATGGTATTACCTATTGGGTACTAGAAAGAAACGTGAAAACAAAATGGCTTCTCAATTATAGAGGTGGTTCGTTTTTAATGCCAGATAGTGATCAGATTCGCAAAGAATGCCAAATTCGTGGCGTTTCTTTTGAGGTTATCAGTGATGCTAAAACCGCTCAGATATTAAAAGAAATAAGCAGCCCTTCCCAAAACATGGAAGCCGTGGTGTTAGAAAAAGCACCTAAAATTGCGGTCTATTCTCCAAAAGGAAATCAGCCCTGGGATGATGCTGTTACTATGGTATTAACCTATGCCGAAATACCCTATACAACTATTTACGATCAAGAGGTTTTAAGGGATGAGTTGCTACTCTATGATTGGTTGCACCTTCACCACGAAGATTTTACAGGACAGTATGGTAAGTTTTATAGAGCCTACAGATCTGCACCTTGGTATATTGCAGAAAAAAACAAATCTGAGGCTTTGGCTGCTACTTTGGGGTATGCTAAAGTATCTCAACAGAAACGAGATGTTGCTTTAAAAATTAGAGATTATGTTGTAGGGGGTGGTTTTATGTTTGCCATGTGCAGCGCCACAGATAGTTTTGATATAGCGCTTTCTGCAAAGGATGTAGATATTTGCGAGCCGATGTTTGATGGTGATGCCAGTGCTGCTAATTATCAAAGCAAGATAGATTTTAAACAAACATTTGCTTTTAAAGATTATATTTTAGAAAGAAGCCCAATGGTGTATGAGTTTTCTTCTATAGACATGACCTCAAAACGTAAGGTTTCAAAACAAACAGATTATTTTTCTCTGATGGATTACTCTGCAAAGTGGGATCCAATTCCTACCATGCTTGTTCAAAACCACACCTCACTAGTAAAAGGTTTTATGGGGCAAACTACAAGCTATATGCCAGAGCATATTAAATCAAATGTTTTGGTGATGGGAGCACACAGCTTAAGTGGTGAGGCTCGGTATATTCATGGTATTAAAGGAAAAGGCTTTTTCACTTTTTATGGCGGTCATGATCCAGAAGACTACCAACATAGAGTAGGGGACCCAAAAACAGAATTGGCCTTGCATCCAAATTCTCCAGGATACA
>Ga0302125_10000421_pt1 | contig 23642 bp, 17 predicted proteins | sample CB4_surface_MG_FD_203111 | JGI IMG/M metagenome (GOLD analysis project Ga0302125, IMG submission 203111) | Marine microbial communities from Western Arctic Ocean, Canada - CB4_surface | ecosystem: Environmental > Aquatic > Marine > Oceanic | place: Canada: Western Arctic Ocean | collected... | reverse complement strand
TTAAAACACCTGGGCATACCCTTGACCATGTCGTATACATTGACCAAGAGCACATATTTTGCGGAGATACGCTCTTTGCTTGCGGCTGCGGAAGAATTTTTGAAGGGACATATAAACAAATGTATGAATCATTAACAAAAATTTCATCCTTACCAGAAGATATTAAAGTATATTGTGCTCATGAATATACAATGAATAATATTGAGTTTGCTTTAGTAGAAGATAAAAACAACAAAGCTTTACTGCAAAGAAAAGAAAAACTTAAAAATATTAAAGTAACTTTGCCCTCAACAATAAAAGAAGAACTGGAAACTAACCCCTTTTTAAGAGTAAGGAATGAATTAGCTTTTAAAAAATTAAGGATAAAAAAAGATGCATATTAGATTAATCAAACTTACGCTAATACTACTTTCGGTTATATTTTCCGCTAATTTATTTGCCGGAGTAAATGCCCTTGGTCAAAAATTTGAAATTTTGGAGGACCTAAGTCAAACCGACGAAGAGTCAAGTTCCCTAAATGATATGTTCAAAGATTCAAACAGCATCTGGAAAACTATATCTACCGGATATGGCTTAAAAGAAAAAAAATCAAAAAGTATCCAAAAAAAAATAAGAAAATATGAAAAATGGTATAGCCAAAGACCTGAATACATGGAAAGAATGCTAAAAAGATCAGAAAGGTACTTGTATCATGTTGCAAACGAAGTAAAAAAAAGAAATATGCCCATGGAAATTGCTCTTTTACCAATGATTGAGAGCGCGTATAACCCAATTGCAAAATCAAATAAAAAAGCAGTAGGTTTATGGCAGTTTATTTCTTCTACAGGGAAAATATATAAGTTAGAGCAGAACTGGTGGATTGATGACAGGAAAAGTGTAATTAACGCAACAGATGCTGCCCTTAATTACCTTGAAAAACTTTATAAAGATTTTGGAACATGGGAGCACGCTCTAGCAGCCTACAACGCTGGGGAAGGAAGGGTTGGTCGATCCATTAAAAACAATAAAAGAAGAAAGCGATCGACAGATTATTACAGTCTAAAGTTACCAAGAGAAACAAGGAACTACGTGCCGAAACTCATAGCAATTAGAAATATAATTAAAAATCCATCAAAATATAATGTGTATTTGCCGACTATACAAAACACCCCTTATTTTTCAAAAGTCATCCTCCCTAAGAAAATAGATACAGAGTTAATCCCAAAATTTGCTGAAATATCTATGGAAGAGTTTCAATACTTAAATGCCGAATATAAAAGGCCCTTGATGAATACCAACGCATCATCTCAATATGTTCTATTACCGGTAAGTTCAGTTACGCAATTTAATATTAATTTATTCTCCTATGACAAGCCACTTGCAAGCTGGGAAGTCTACAAACCTAAAAAAGGTGAAAGAATAAATACAGTCGCTAAAAAATTTGGTATTGATTCAAAACTGATTAAACAAGTTAATCGCTTAAAAGGTAGAAAAACATTCAGAAGGAATAGTATAGTCCTGCTTCCTAAGAGATCGTCTCTCTCAACAGATTTTGCCCTCAATAATAAAGGCTTATATAGTTACGACTCAATTGTTACGCACCATGTATCAGCTGGCGACACTTTGGGTTATTTGTCGAAAAAATATAAAATTTCTCTTAAAGATTTAATGGAATTTAATGAACTAGATTCTCATATGATAATCATAGGTACAACAATTGACATACCACAATAAACCGAATGTATAAATTAACACTTCTTTATAAGATAATTTTTAAAATTATACTTGCCTCTTCTTTATCTTTTCTAATAAGTTGCACCAATAACAATACAGAGGTAATTGATTATAATAGTAAAAATTTAATTAACGCAATGTCAGCTGAGCCGAGTAATCTTATAGCAATGATCGCAGGTGATGCCGCGTCATCCGCAATATCTAGTAAAATTTTTAACTCGTTAATTAAGTATGATAAAGATTTAAACTATGCCCCAGACATAGCGGAAAGTTGGAAAATATCAAAAGATCAAAAAACAATTACTTTTAAGTTAAAAAAAGGATTGATGTGGGCAGACAATAGGCCGATTACGAGTAAGGATGTGATGTTCACATGGACGTTAATGACTAATCCCAAAACACGAACTCCATACGCGTCAGACTACTTACTTGTAAAGAAGGCCTCGGCACCAGATAATTTTACTTTTGAAGTTACTTATGAAGATAATTATGCTCCTGCATTAGATACATGGGCTTCATTAAATATCTTGCCAGAGCATATCCTTAAAGATGAAGACATAAATAATACATATTTTTCTCGTGCTCCAGTTGGTTCAAACTACTATAAGCTGGGTGACTGGATTTCTGGGCAACAGATCACCCTTAAAGCAAATAAAAATAGTATCCTGGGTGATGCAAAGATACCTGAATTAACTACAAGAATAATTCCAGATACATCATCACAATTTCTGGAATTAACGGCTAATAATATCGACCTAATGAACATCAACCCGATTCAATATAAAAGAGTTTTCCCATCTAAACCAAAGTTACAAAAAAAAATTAATTTATATAAGGAGCTTGGTAATGGTTATACGTATCTCGGATTTAATCTTAAGCGAGCACCATTCGATGACATAAAAGTTAGACAGGCGATAAATTTTGCTATTGACAAAAATGAAATCATTAAAGGCGTCCTTTTGGGTTTGGGTGAGCCAATTTCAAGCCCATATAAGCCCGGTACACGCTGGAACAGTCCGGATATATCACCCTACCCGTTTTCTACTAAAAAAGCTCTTAAATTACTCACAGAGGCAGGTTACGAACTTAACAAAGATGGGCAACTATCCAAAGATGGAAAGCCATTAAAGTTTGAGATCGTAACTAATCAAAACAAGCAAAGGGAAATGACGGCCGTTCTTATTCAAAGAAGGCTTAAGGAAATTGGTATAGATGTAAAAATTAGGGTAATTGAATGGGCTAGTTTTGTTAATAGATTTATTAAAACCGGAGATTTTGATGCAGTAGTTTTAGGTTGGAGCTTATCTCTTGATCCGGATCAGTATAATATTTGGCACTCATCACAACAAAAACCTGGTCAATTCAATTTTCTTGGCTATGAAAACAAACAAGTCGACAGATTGCTGGAGCAAGGACGCAGAGAACTTGATTTAAATATAAGAGAAAAGATTTACCATAATTTCTCTAAAATATTGCTGGAAGATTCGCCTATCATTTACTTGTACGCAGGTTATGGTCTGACTGCAATAAATAAAAGGATTGGGGGCATACAAAAACCACCTCCAGCGGCTGGGATTTATCATAACAGTCATGATTGGTATATTAGAAAATTAAATTCACGCAATGAAATGGCTGCTCATTAATGATTAAATATTTAATTAATAGACTCTTATGGATGATCCCGATGCTTGTAGGAATAAGCCTGATATCTTTCTTCATCATGCATCTTGCGCCAGGAGATGTAACCTCGAACGAAGAATCTTTTAATCCAAAGGCATCAGAAGAATCTAGGCAAAAATTAAGGGAGCTATATAATCTTGATAAGCCAGTAATAATTCAATACGGTCTTTGGCTCAAGAGAATAATTCAATTAGATTTTGGTAGCTCATTTGCATCCCATCAAAGACCAGTTCTGTGGCAAAAAACTGATAAATCAGGAAACATTATTAAGGGGTTAATACAGGAGTCTCTGCCGATTACTTTGATGATAAATATCATAGGTATATTAGTAATATTTACGTCGGCTATTATCCTAGGGACTTTATCTGCTATTAAGCAAGATACTTGGGCAGATAGGTCTATTACAATTTTTGTTTTTGTTGGATTTGCAATACCTGGTTTTTGGCTTGCCCTTCTATTGATGTATTGGACCGGGGTTATAAATCAATGGCTCCCAATATCTGGGCTTCATAGTCTTGGCTATGAAAACCTTAGTTCTTTTGCTCAATTTATAGATCTACTAAAACACCTAATCTTACCTGTAACCGTTTCGTCATTAAGCGGCTTAGCTGGAATCTCTTTGTATGTTAGAAATGGGATGCTAGACACCCTCCATCAAGACTTTATTACAACAGCAAGATCTAAAGGTGTTAGTGAAAAAAAAGTAATTTTTGTACATGCTCTGAAAAATGCAATTTTACCTTTAATTACAATTATTGGCCTTTCGATACCTGGTCTCATAGGTGGTTCAGTAATAGCAGAGTCAATTTTTGCAATACCAGGTATGGGTAAACTTTTTTATGATTCTGTCTTAATGAGAGATTTTCCAGTAATTATGGGCGTCCTAACAATCGGATCATTCCTAACTCTTATAGGAACACTTATTGCTGACTTAGGTTATGCTTGGGCTGACCCTCGAATCAGAAAAGGTCTCGTTAAGTGAGTAAGATTATAAAAAATCCTTTAGCTTTATGCGGCCTAATAATAATTTTTATTATTCTTATTCTTGCTTTATTTGCTTCAGTAATTGCACCCTATGACCCAAACTATATAAACATAAATTCTATTTTACTTGGCCCTTCAGCTCATCACATAATGGGTACAGATGGGCTGGGTCGCGATGTTTTTTCACGAATGCTTTTTGGTGCACAAATATCTCTTCTCGTAGGTTTCGTTGCAGTTGGAATATCCACGGCAATTGGGATTATTTTAGGCTCAGTTGCCGGTTTTTATCGGGGTTGGGTTGACTCAATAATTATGCGGTTTGTAGATATAATGCTTTCAATACCAACATTCTTCCTAATTTTAGCTGTAATTGCTTTTCTAACACCTTCCATATGGAATATTATGATTGTCATTGGTCTAACATCATGGATGGGAGTTACCAGACTAGTTAGAGCTGAATTTTTAAGTCTCAGAAGAAGAGAGTACATCTTAGCTGCTGAAACGATGGGTGCAAGTGATTTTAATATAATCACAAAACACTTATTACCGAATAGTATAACTCCAATAATAGTAAGTTCAGTTCTAGGCATTGCAAGTGCTGTTCTTGTAGAATCAGGTTTAAGTTTTCTTGGGCTTGGAGTTCAGGCCCCAACAGCATCATGGGGAAACATCTTAACTGACGGTAAAGAATATATACAGTTTGCTTGGTGGCTTTCTTTATTCCCGGGGCTAGCTATCCTAATAACGGTATTAGGATATAATCTTTTAGGCGAAGGTTTGAGGGACTTACTTGATCCTAAAAACAAATAAACAATAAAACATTTAAAGAAGGGTTGATATGAGTTTTTTAAAAAATAAAAAAGTTTTAATACTTGGCTTGCTAAGTGATCGATCCATAGCTTATGGAATTGCAAAAAGTATGAAGGATCAAGGAGCTGAATTAGCGTTTACATGCCAAATGGAAAAACACCAAAGTAGAGTAGAGAAACTAGCTTCACACTTTGATTCCAAAATTGTCCTCCCGTGCGACGTCTCAAGTGACAATCAAATAACCACTCTTTTTTCTAAGTTAGGAGAGATATGGGGTAAGTTTGACGTTATTGTTCATTCTATTGCATTCGTCCCAAAAGAAGCTCTAAGTGGGGATTTTGTCCAGTCAACCACAAGAGAAAATTTTCAAATAGCTCATGAAGTTAGTTCTTACAGCTTTACAGCTTTAGCTAAGGCAGCCTTACCATATCTGAACGATAACTCGAGCCTTTTAACCTTGAGCTACCTGGGAGCTGAAAGAACAATGCCTAACTATAACGTAATGGGACTTGCCAAAGCCAGTCTAGAAGCTAATGTGCGTTATATGGCCCATAGCCTTGGAGAAAGAGGAATTAGAGTTAACGCAGTATCTGCCGGGCCAATTAAAACATTGGCCGCTTCAGGTATTGCAAATTTCGATAAAATGTATAACTTTAATGAACGACATTCAGCATTAAAAAGAAATGTTACGACCGAAGAAGTTGGAAACGTAGCAGCATTTTTATGTAGTGATCTTGCGTCGGGAGTAACCGGGGAAATAACTTATGTTGACGGCGGAATGAACATAACAGCTGCAGGTTCTGTTGACTAGTTAATTAAAAAAATTCTGATTAATTTTAATAGACGCTGCTTCACGAAGATCTTTTGTATATGCTGAATCAACTTCATCTGTTAAAGCTTGCATATATTCATCTTTAAAAATATCAACTGAGACTTCGTCTGTAATATCATCAGTAATAGTTTTATTAAGTCGAACAATTATATATTCCTCAGTATTGGGATCGTAAATACCTTCAAAATTTGGAGTAAATTTAGAATTAATTTTAAATATCGCGTTGACAATTGGGCCTGATAAACCCTGCATGTCAATTCGATCAATTACAAGATCATCAATCCAGTCAATTTTCTTATCACCGGCTTTAAGAGAAAGAATTAGGTCATCTCCGTCCTCAATTAATAATTTTTGTGAATTCCGGGTAGTTAAAAAGTTGCTTATATCCTGCTCAGCATCTTCAAAGCTCTTCGGCGCAGACTTTTTAAGATCAATAACTCTAGCAGATATAAGGTTATTAGGTGAAACTTCAATAGCGGCAATATTTTTCTTTTCAGTTATTGCTATAGGATCAAAAACAGCTTGAGAAAAAGATTCATTGTTAAAAAATTTTGCAGCTGCATCAGCAGATAACCACTGACTTTCTTGAATTTCGACACCAAATTTTTCCGCTGCAGCCTTTAGAGAATCAGATTGCTCGTAAACAATATTATTAAAGTTCTCAGCTTCAGATAAATATATTTCTTGAGCTTTTGAAAAAATTAACTCGCCTTTAATTTGAGCTTTAACTGAATCAAAGGTAACTTCCTCTCCCTTTATATCTGTCAACATTATAATATGGTAACCATATTCAGTTTCAACAATACCCGATAACTGATTTTTCTTTAGTTTAAAAACGACATCTTCAAACTCTTTAACCATCATACCTCTAGAAAAGTAACCGAGATCCCCACCCTTTTTTGCTGACTCAGAATCTTGAGAAAATTCTTTAGCTAACACATCAAATTCTTTAGGGGTTTTTTTAATTTTATTTAATAGCTCTTTAGCTTTCTTTTTTATCTTTTCTTTTTTATCGGCACTAGATGTAGCATCGAAACCTAACAATATATGCTTTGCTTTACGTTTTTGATTACCTTGAAATTTGTCAACATTATCCTCAAAGTTTTTTTTAATTTCGCTATCTTCTATTGTGATAGTAGGTATGATTCCAGCAACAGAATACACAATAAAATTAATCTTTACTTGCTCTGGCATTATAAAAGAAGATGTATTTGTATCATAAAAATCTCTTAATTCTTTTTTTGAAACTTTCATTTTCTTCTTATAGTCGTCTAGTCTCATTTCAAATAAACTTATATCTCTTTTTTGATAAGCCACATTAACCATTGGTTTGATTAATTTTTCTGGGAAAGAGACTAATTTCTTTATGCTATCCTTCACCTGCTGTTTAGCCATATCCTTTCTAATTTCTTCATCGAGTTTACGTGGAGTAAGGTTGGCATTTTTCGCAATTTGATCATATGTGGCCTGATCAAACTTACCATTTCTTTGGAAATTAGGCATATTAACTATATATTCATTTAACTGGTCTTGACTAATATTAAAATTAGATTTTATTATTTCCTGGTGTATTAACCTTGATGTTATCAGTCCCTCTAGAACAGCTTTTTTAAACTCTGGGTTCTCAAAAACAGACGGGTCAGGTGACTCACCTTGTTGGGTCATTTGCTCTCTCACACCTAAAAGCGCATTTTGGTAGCTTTGAAGCCCAATTGACTCACCATTTACTTTAGCTACCCATACATTGGAGCCAGATGAACTCAAGTATGAATCAATACCAAATAAAGCAAAAGGAACAATAATAATGCCTAAAATTACTTTAGCGAATGTTGACTGTGTGTTGTTACGGATTTTTTCTAGCATAATTTTTTTTCTTACTAATTAATTGTGTGATAGACATGCAATTAAACAAATAGTTCTTAAATATCTATTTTCAAACAAACCATTATTTACGTTTGCTTGAAAATAAATGGCGGAGTGGACGGGACTCGAACCCGCGACCCCCGGCGTGACAGGCCGGTATTCTAACCAACTGAACTACCACTCCAAAACTTGGTGGGAGCTACAGGGTTCGAACCTGTGACATTCGCCTTGTAAGGGCGACGCTCTACCAACTGAGCTAAGCTCCCAAATTACTATGAATTTGAGCTCGCAATTTTACAATAAAGTCATCAACTTTACTAGTTAATAAGGAAACTAATGCGCTATTGTTTTATCAACTTGAATTATTTTCTTCGAAGTTGACTTAGAAGATCTAATTTGCTTCTTACTTGGCTGAGGAATTCTTGTGAGTGCCTCATCAATAACTTGATCAATCCATCTTACAGTGATTATATCTAACTTACTTTTAATATCATCAGGTATATCAATTAAATCTTTACTATTTTGCTCTGGAATAAGGATTTTCTTTAAATTTCCTCGATGAGCAGCTAAAAGTTTTTCTTTTAAGCCGCCAATAGGTAAAACCTCTCCTCGCAATGTTATTTCTCCCGTCATAGCTATGTCAGAATGAACTGGTATGTTGGTTAGAGAAGAAATTATAGCAGTTGTAATACCAATACCAGCACTTGGTCCATCTTTTGGCGTAGCTCCTTCAGGGAAATGAATATGAATATCTTTTTTTTCATAAAAATTATCATCTATTCCTAATTTAACAGCCCTACTCCTCACAACACTCATGGCTGCATGAATAGACTCCTGCATAACATCACCTAACTTTCCTGTGATAATAGTCTTCCCTTTTCCAGGGAGAGCTACAGCCTCGATTGTCAAAAGCTCACCTCCAACTTGCGTCCAAGCTAAACCGGTAACCTGTCCAATTTGATTTTTTTTTGCTGCAAGCCCAATGTCGAAAATCTTTACCCCAAGATAGTCCGCAATATTTTTGCTAGTAACAGCTAGCTGCTTAATTTTTTTATTTGTTAATAAATTCTTAACGGCTTTTCTTGATATTTTAGCAATCTCTTGATCTAGCTTTCTTACTCCAGCTTCTCTAGAGTAAAACTGAATAATATCTTTTACAGCTTTTTTTGTAATCTTAAGTTCAGACTTCCTAAGTCCATGAGTAGTTAATTGCTTTGGAATTAAGTACTTATGTGCAATATTTACTTTTTCATTCTCTGTGTACCCTGGCAAACGAATAATTTCCATTCTATCAAGAAGCGGTTCTGGGATATTCATCGAGTTAGCAGTTGCCACAAACATAACGTTTGATAAATCATATTCAATCTCGGCATAATGATCTGTGAAAGTATGGTTTTGCTCTGGGTCTAAAACTTCGAGTAAAGCTGATGAGGGGTCTCCACGAAAGTCTTGTCCCATCTTGTCAACCTCATCCAGAAGAAATAATGGGTTATTTACTCCGACTTTTGTCATATTCTGTAAAATTTTTCCTGGCATAGATCCAATGTAAGTTCTTCTATGTCCTCGAATCTCAGCTTCATCTCGAACACCACCCAAAGCCATTCTTACAAACTTCCTATTAACTGCCTTAGCAATACTTTGCCCAAGTGACGTCTTACCAACTCCAGGTGGACCGACAAGACATAAAATTGGTGCTTTTAATTTATTAACTCGGTTCTGAACAGCTAAATATTCTACTATTCGCTCTTTGACTTTTTCTAAGCCATAATGATCGGTATCGAGTGAAAGCTCTGCCTCACTTAAACTTTGCGATATTTTCGTAGTTTTATCCCACGGGAGGTTAACAATAGTCTCAATAAATGTTCTAATGACTGAAGCTTCTGCTGACATTGGAGACATTAATTTTAGCTTTTTAAGTTCTGAAATACATTTTGTTTCTGCTTCTTTCGATAAATTATTATTTTTAATTTTCTCTTCTAGAGCTTCGAGGTCTGCACTTTCGTCTGAATCCCCTAATTCTTTTTGAATTGCCTTAACTTGCTCATTTAAGTAATACTCTCGCTGTGATTTCTCCATCTGTCTCTTCACTCTTCCACGGATTCTTTTTTCAACCTGAAGGATATCAATTTCTGACTCCATAATTTGGAGCAATAGATCAAGACGCTTTTTAATATCAAGCGCCTCAAGAATTGTTTGTTTCTGGGAAAGCTTTAGCGATAAATTTGCAGCAATAGAGTCCGCTAGTCTCCCAGGCTTGTTAATTCCATTTAACGAGGATAAAATCTCTGGAGGAATTTTTTTATTAAGCTTTACATACTGCTCAAATTGTGAAAAAACAGATCTCATAAAAGCCATACTTTTTTTATCTTTTGGCTCTTTAACATCTAGTTTCTCAATCTTAGCTGTCCAAAATTCACCACTATCACTAAGAGATGAAACTATTGCTCGATCAATACCTTCAACAAGAACTTTTACAGTGCCATCTGGGAGCTTTAGCATTTGAATGATGTTTGCAATCGTACCGACCTTATAAACGTCCTTTATTCCAGGCTCATCTTTTGTTGCAGATTTTTGGGCTACTAGTAGAATTTTCTTATCTCCATCATTAGCTTCTTGAATTGCTTTTATTGATTTATCTCGACCAACAAACAATGGGATAACAAGATGAGGGTAAACAACAACATCCCTTAATGGAAGCATCGGAATATTTTTATTTTCTTTATTTTTTTGCATTTTTTTTACTTATAGTTTTAATTAAAATATTATTTAAATATGGGGTTGCTCAACAAAATATCAAGAGTAAATTAATCTTTCTAATTACTTGCATGCTGACTTTTTTTAGCATACACAAGAAATGGCTTAGTTTTATCTTTGATAACAGACTTATCAATAATTACTTTTTGAAGGTTTTTTATTGATGGTAACTCAAACATAACATCTTTTAGGGATGCTTCCATAATTGACCTCAAGCCTCTCGCTCCAGTCTTTTTTTTAATTGCTTGGACAGCAATTTCTTCAATAGCATCATCACGAAATTCTAACTCTGCACCCTCCATTTCAAATAATTTTTTATATTGCTTGGTAAGCGCATTTTTAGGCTCAGTTAATATTTGAATAAGTGCTTCTTTTGTTAATGAGTCAAGAGTAGTTATTACGGGGAGCCTTCCAAGAAACTCTGGAATAAGACCAAATTTAATTAAATCACCGGGCTCTACTATCTGAAGTACCTCTCCAATAGCCTTTAAATCATCCTTGCCCTGAACTTCAGCACTGAATCCTATACTATTTTTTTCGGTCCTTTCTTTTATTATTTTTTCAAGGCCATCAAATGCTCCTCCGCAAATAAATAAGATATTTGTTGTGTCAAGCTGGACAAACTCTTGGTTAGGGTGCTTCCTTCCCCCCTGAGGCGGGACAGACGCAACAGTCCCTTCTATTAGTTTTAATAGAGCTTGCTGAACACCTTCTCCCGAAACATCTCTTGTGATAGATGGGTTATCTGTCTTTCTCGAAATTTTATCAACTTCATCTATATAAATAATTCCCTTTTGCGCCTTTTCAATATCGTAATCACATTTTTGTAGCAATTTTTGCAAAATATTTTCTACGTCTTCACCAACATAACCAGCCTCGGTAAGAGTTGTTGCATCTGCCATTACAAATGGAACCTCTAAAAGGTCTGCCAAAGTTTGGGCTAGCAAAGTCTTTCCAGAACCAGTTGGGCCTATGAACAATATGTTGCTCTTAGCAATGATCACTTCATCAGAATCAGTCTTGCTAGGGGTTGTTTTTTGTAACCTCTTATAGTGATTATAAACCGCAACTGCTAAACTTTTTTTAGCGCTATCTTGTCCAATAACATGCTCACCCAATTTTGAATGGAGGTTTTCTGGAGTAAGTAATTTTGTTTCTTTTTTATTAGGTGCTGTTGCTATGTCCTTGGTTTCCTCAACAATTATATCGTTACAAAGGTCAACGCATTCGTCACATATAAAAACAGATGGTCCAGCAATCAATTTTTTAACTTCTTGTTGGTTTTTTCCGCAAAAAGAACAAAATAGAGATTTATCTTTATTTTCAGCCATGAGCTTATTTTACTTCAGAACGATTATTAATGACTTGGTCTATCAGCCCGTAATCCTTGGAATCCTCAGCACTCATAAAGTTATCACGATCCGTATCCTTCATAATTTTTTTAATAGGATGACCGGTATGGTGTGAAAGTATTGTATTTAGCTTCTCCTTTAAATACATAATTTCCTTAGCGTGAATTTCTATATCAGAAGCTTGCCCTTGAAAGCCGCCAAGAGGCTGGTGAATCATCACTCTTGCATTTGGCAAGCAAAACCTTTTGCCTTTAGCGCCAGCTGTCAATAAAAGTGCCCCCATACTTGCTGCCTGACCAATGCATAGAGTTGTTATATCTGGTTTAATAAATTGCATAGTGTCATAAATTGCCATACCAGCAGTCACCGAACCTCCAGGGGAATTAATGTAAAGCGAAATATCTTTATCTGGATTTTCTGCTTCTAAAAAAAGCAATTGAGCCACAACAACATTAGCAGTCATATCATCAATCGGACCAACAAGAAAAATGACTCTCTCTTTGAGTAAGCGGGAATAAATATCATAAGCCCTCTCTCCTCTACCACTTTGCTCAACGACCATAGGGATATAGCCCAAATTATTTGGTGAAAAATCTTTAACATTATCAAAATTATTATTACCCATTTGGTTGAATCCCCATTAACTCGTCAACTGAAACAGCTTTCACTTCTTTTTTACAATTTTTCAATACCCATAAAACAACGTTGTCTTCCGTTGCAAGAGAAGCAGGTTCGCCAAGTCTTTTGTTGTCCTCGTAAAACCATTTAACTGCTTTCTCAGTGTCATCGTAATTTGTAGCAAATTCCTCAACCTTTGCCCTGACTTGCTCTTCAGTTGCCTCAAGTTTATTCTTATCAACTAAGCTTCCTAGTATCATTCTTAACTTACATGTTTCCTTGGCTCGTTCTTCGAACATTGATGGCTCTAACTTGATATCTTTAGCCTCAGAGCCTTGTTGCTTCATATTTTCGTACATTACCTGCATCATTCGGTTTACTTCCATTGATACAAGGGACTTTGGAAGGTCAACATCACTTGCTTTTATTAATTCAGAAAAGACTTGGTTTTTAGATGCGGCCTTAACTCTCTTGTCTACTTCTTGTTCTAAAGATTTTTTAATCTCATTATTCATAGCTTCAACGTCACCGTCCTCAACCCCAAGGCTTTTTGCAAACTCCGAGTCAATTTTTGGAAGAGTAGATTCATTTATCTCTACCATTTTGACCATATATTTTACTTTTTTGTTAGCCAGCTGACTAGGCTCATGATCCTTAGGGTATTTAACATCAAATTCTTTAGTTTCCCCAACCTTTATATCAACTAATTGATCGTCAATTGATTTTATTCTCTTCATGTCCCCCAATGTAAAATCAATAGTTTCATCGCCAGTTGCTTCTATTTTTTCTCCATCGATAAAAGATTCCATTTGTATGCTTATCCTGTCACCCAATTTAGACGGACGATCAACTTTAGAAAATGTAGCGGAGCGAGCTGCAATAACTCCAATAGTTTTTTTAATATCAGCAGCATTAACTTCGGACTTATATTCGGTAACCTTAAGTTTTTTTGCGTCAATTTCTTTAATTTCAGGGAATATTTCAAATGTAGCCGTAAATTCAAAATCTTTTTCAACTTTTTCTAAAGGCTCATGTTCAATATCTGGCATCCCTGCAACTCTGAGTTTATTTTTTTGAACAAACTCACCAAACCTTGCCTCAATGGCCTTTGAATAAACTTCAGACTTTACATCAGGCCCATATTGCTTCTCTATAATACTCATTGGTACTTTACCAGGCCTAAACCCTTGTACCTTTGCAGTTTTAACAAGTTGTTGAAACCTTTGAGTTATCTCGGATTGAAGGGGTGCAACTGGCACAATTACCTTTACGCGCCTTTCAATATTATTAATCTTTTCTACTACTTCAGCCATGTGCATTCCCTAAAAATGGTGCGAAAGGAGAGACTCGAACTCTCACGCCTTGCGGCGCTGGTACCTAAAACCAGTGCGTCTACCAATTCCGCCACTCTCGCATTAAATAAATTTTGTATTCAGCATTATATCAGTTTAGTCAATAACGGTAAGTAAAAATTCATTGTAATTTTAATGCCTAAAACTTTTTTAATGGATTAAAATTAAGGTAATTAAAAAACCGTCCTAAATAACTATATACAAACTTGTCAAATTATTTAAAAATTTTACGTCTCCACATAATAACTTCATTGAATATTTTCTTTGTATGTTCACTTCTTAGTGCTTGCACGTTCATCCCTTATGAAGAAGAAAAAATAGTGATACAAGATTTAAACCAATCCATTAAAAGTGTCGACACACTAAATACTGAATTTAATAACTTTCTAAGAAAAATGGGTTACAAAAATGAAAGTCTACCAATTAAGGAGTGGGGCTTGAATGAACTTCTTCTAGCTCAAAACTTTTTTAACTATGATCTAAAAAATGCAAAAAAAGAATGGTTATTAATTCAGTCCAATGAAGACATAGCACTATTATCTCCAACTTCATCAGTTGGAGTTGAGGTAGGTCGCGGAGATAGCAGTGACGCGATATCTAAGAATATTTTTGGTGGAGGCTTTAACTTTACGCTTGAAACAGCAAATAAAAAATTAATTCGTTATGAAATAGCATTTAATGAAACACAGTCCGCCCTCCTTCGCTATGAATTGAAAATATGGGAGTCACGAATAACGTTATTAAAAAATATAACTGACTATATTGAAAACCAAGATTTAATAAAAATCACTAAAGATGAGCTTAAACTAAAACAATCAATCATTCATATGCTTAAAAAAAGGATTGAGCTTGGAGTGTCATCCCAAGTTGATCTTGAAAGGATTAAATTAGAATTGGGCTCAATTAATCAGGCACTAATATCTCTTCAATTTAAGCAGGCGCAGCAAATAAAAAAAATTGCACTTTCACTGGGAATGAGCCAAGAAAAATTTAATCTAATACCAATTAATGTTTCAAAAATTAAGGAATTAATTAATGCTGCTACAATCGCTTTTTTAGATAATCAGACAATTAGCGAACTAAAATCCAAAACTATAATTAGTAATAAAACACTTAGAGTGATGCTTGCTAACTATGCAATCAAAGAATCTAAACTAAAATATGAAATTGCGAAACAGTACCCAGATTTTGATTTTTCTCCAGCCTACTTCTATGATTTGGGAGATAATATTTGGAGCATAGGAATTGATTCTGTCTTTAATGCCTCAAAAAAAAATAAGTTATTTATTGAAAAAGCAAAAAAAATAAGATCCCTAGAAGCAGGAAAGTTAAAAACGTATCAACTGTCTCTGATTAATGACTCGGAACTGCTTTTATTTAATTTTCATAATCATCTAAAAATACTTAAAAATACCCAGAGGATTCTTGAAGATAAAAATAATTTAAAAAAACAACTTCAAAATAGATTTAATCAAGGCATCTTAGATAGATTAGAATTAGAGTTAGAGATAATTAAGTTAAATCAATTTGACAAAGATTATCATAAAGCACTATATAATTTATTAAGAAGCGGATTGGATGCGGAAAAGATTATGCAACGCCCTATTTTTACAAATAAACTACCTATATGAAAAATAAATCATTACTTATTATAGTCATACAATCTATCCTGATTATCACATTGATTTGGATAATTATGCTTCTAGGTAAAGATGAATTTTTAGAAGGTGATGACAATGATAATGATGAAACTATTGTCGATTATACAATTATTAAAGATGGCTTAACCTATATAAACCTTCCAGCTCTTGTTGAAAAAAACAGTGGTATCAAACTTCAAAAAATTTCTATAAGCACACATGAGCAAAGCATTCCAAGTTATGGTATTACGGTAAATCTAAGTCCTCTCCTCAAAAATCAAAATGATTTCACAAACCTTAAATACCAAAAAACAAAACTATTAGCTAAACTAGATGAGGAAGCTGAACGCATAAGTAAGCTAATTATTTTAAATAAAGATAATAAAAATATTGCTGACTCCGTTATCCATGAAAAAAATATTGAAATTAGTGATTTAAAAAATGATATAGCTATCATAAATAATAATATTAAAAATTTACTTTTTAATATTGATCACCGATGGGGGAAGGACTTTAAAGAGCTTATAGCTGACTCTAAAAATCATTACCTTGAAAAACTACTTCATAATGAATATCGATTAATTAAAATTACTGTTCCAATAAATCAGACCCTAGATATTACTCCAAAAGAAATTAAAGTCTCGCCATCTAATCAACCAAAAAAAACCTACAAAGCAACCCTTATTTCAAAAGCTCAAGATATAGATCAAGGTATTCAAGGTAAAAGTTTTTATTATTATGTTACAGAAAATGACCTAGAGATTGGTCTAAAATTAAAAGCCTTTATTGTTAGTGACAAAATCGAATCTGATAACACTTACTTATTTATCCCCAAAGAATCTGTTATATGGAGTAGTGGCAAGGCATGGGTTTTCATAAAAAATAATGAAGGAAATTTCCTTAGAAGACCCTTGCCAAGGTTACTTGAAATAGATGGTGGCTGGATTATTAAGGAAGGCATAATAATGAAAAATGATAAAATCGTTGTTGATGGAGCTCAGCTACTCTTATCAGAAGAGTTTAAATATCAAATTAAGAACGAAAACGAGGATTAACTAAAAAATGATGGGTTCTTTAATCCGCTTCTCCATTAGATTTCCTGGTGTAATAATTGGCTTAGCGTTAATTGTTATAGCTTACGGGATATATCAAATCAAACAAAGTCCGCTAAATGTTTTTCCAGAGTTTTCTCCAACACAAGTAATCATTCAAACCGAATCCCCTGGGTTTTCATCTGACCTAGTTGAAAAATTGATTTCACAACCGATAGAGGATGCAATTTCAGGAACTATTGGTATAAAGCAAATAAGATCACAGTCTATACCAGGGCTTTCCGTTGTAACTGTTATTTTTGAAGAAGATACGGATATTTACAGAAACAGACAATCTATTTCGGAAAAACTATCATTACTAAACGGACAGCTACCAAACTCTATAAATCCAACAATAACTCCGCTTACATCTTCTGCATCAAGCGTTTTGGGTATCGGAATAACCTCTAAGACAAAAACCGATAGTGAGTTAAGGACTGTAGCTGATACATTAATTGTCCCTCACCTACTTGGTGTACCTGGAGTCGCGGATGTTAATAAATTTGGCGGTTCTGTTAGTCAGCTTCAGGTAGAGGTTATTCCTGATAAACTTTATGAGCATAATGTAACTATCGCTCAAATAATAAATACAATACAAAAATCAACAGGAAATGTTGGCGGTGGTTTTATTGAAAACAATAATCAAAGAATAATTGTAAATGTAGACGGTCAACTAAAAACAATCGATGATATTAGGTCTTCCCCCGTTATCAATTCAAATGGCCGTATTATTAGAATCAAAGATGTAGCGGAGGTAAAAGAAGGTTTTGCCCCATCAATTAGTGCTGCTTCAATTAACGGAGAATCCGGGGTTTATTTATCTATCCAAGGGCAACTAGGATCTGATACATACAAGCTAACAAATCAGTTAGAAGAAGCATTAAATGACTTGGCCCCTATTCTAGTAAATCAATCAATTCAGCTTACACCTGATTTATTTAAACCAGCTAACTTTATTGATGCTTCAATCAATGGCCTTAGGTTTGATATTTTAGTCGGTTCAATCATGGTGATATCCATTCTTTATCTTTTCTTGTTTAATATTAAAACTGCTTTTATATCGGCGATTGCAATCCCAATATCGCTCTTATCAGCTATAGGTATGATGAGTTACCTTAATCTTGGCCTAAATGTAATGGTTTTAAGTGGTCTAGCTATAGCGCTAGGTGAGGTTGTAGACGATGCAATCATTGATGTTGAAAATATTTTTAGACGCTTAAAACAAAATAAGCTTAAAAAAATACCTCTACCAATTCATACGGTTGTTTTTAACTCATCAATGGAGGTTAGGAAATCGGTAGTATTTGCTACCATTATTATAGTACTGGTATTTATGCCGCTTTTATCGTTGTCTGGAGTAGCTGGTAAATTGTTTGGCCCACTAGGTATTGCATACATAACCTCAATAGTTGCCTCATTATTTGTTGCGCTTACGGTCACCCCTGCCCTATGCTACTTAATGCTTGGTCATTCTAAAGTTAAAAGTGGAGACTCCCCCATAATTAGTTATCTAAAGACTAGGTACGAGTCAATATTAAGAAAAATTGAAGGCGAGTCTAAAGCAGTTGTTTTTACATCGCTCTTATTAATTAGTGTAGGGCTAGCTTTCCTCCCTTTCTTTAAGGCACAATTTATACCTCCGCTTCATGAGGGTCACTATATAATGCATATGACAGCATACCCAGGAACGTCAGAGAAAGAGTCTATTCGAATAGGTAACCTTGTTTCAAATCAAATCAGGAGTATCGACGGAATCAAATCTGTTGCCCAATGGGTAGGAAGATCTCCGATGGGAGCCGATACTTTTGGAACTCATTACAGCGAATTCGAAATTGAATTAGAGAAACTAGGTGGTCCAGCTCAAGATAAAATTCTTAATGACATCAATAATATTGTTAACGGAACAGATGATGGTAATGAGAGAAAAAATGGTTTTGTTGGTGTGAACTTCGCCATAAATACATTTTTAACTGAGAGAATTGAGGAAACAATTTCTGGATATAATGCCGCCATAGTCATAAATTTATTTGGTGAAAGCCTTGATGACCTCGATCAAGATGCACAAAAAGTTGCTTATCTTTTAGAAACAATTTCTGGATCAAAAGATATTACACTTCAATCACCCCCAGGTACCCCTCAAATTAAAATTAGATTAAGGACAAAAAAAATAGCTGAACTGGGAATTATGAAGACAGATATTCTCAACATTATCCGTGCATCTTACCAAGGTTTTCCAGCAGCAACAATTTATGACGGGGCCTTGAAAACACCCTTAGTAGTCACGTTAGATAAAAAATATCGAGATGATATTTTGGATATATTAAAATTACCAATAAGGTCAGCTGATAATAAAATCTTATATCTTTCCGATGTTGCTGATATATCTCAAGAAAATGGACGATCAAAAATTCTTCACCAAAATGGTAAAAGAGTACAAACAGTTACAGCTAATATAAATTCACGCGATATAGATTCCTTCAACACCGAGTTAAAAGAAAAATTAGCTTCTCTTAAATTAAGTTCTGGAAGCTATTACCAAATAACTGGGTCTGCAGAAGAAAATGCGAAATCTAGGCAAGAATTAATTACTCATTCTACTCTTGCCGGATTTACAGTTCTGCTGTTGCTATACATTGCTTTTGGTTCAATCAGAAATCTTATGGTTACAGTACTTAACTTACCTTTTGCTTTAATTGGTGGTGTTATTGCGGCAACAATATTCGGTGGATGGATATCAATAGGATCACTTGTAGGCTTCGTAACCTTATTTGGAATTACATTAAGAAACTCAATAATGCTAATTTCACATTATCAACATTTAATTGAGAATGAGAATAAGATGTGGAATTTAGAAACATCCATACAGGGAGCTAAGGAAAGACTCCCTTCAATCCTTATGACTGCTCTAGTGGCAGGATTGGCATTAACACCGATTGCTATGGGATCAGGTCAACCTGGAAAAGAAATTGAAGGGCCAATGGCAATAATTATTATAGGGGGTCTTTTCACGTCAACAATATTAAACCTATTAATTCTCCCAACGATTCTACTAAATTTTGGTGATTTTAAAAAATCTAAGCAATAGGGAGTCAATTTTCTTAGCCATTTCAATATCTTTTGAGGTGATTCCCGGTTCATCATGAGTAATTAATGAAATTTTAATCTCGTTATATTGAAGTAAAATACTAGGGTGATGATCAGCCTCCTCTGCCAAAGTCCAAACACTCTGAACAACTTCACCAAAATATCTGCCCTGAATTTGATTTCTTGAAACAGTCCTCACAATTTCACCTTCACTTGTTAAGCTCCAACTAAGTAGATCTAGATTGAGTTTTTTCTTTAACTCCGATGCATTAAGTTTCACTAATCATCCCCTAAAAAATTTTATTGCCCGCTTAATATTTTGACTTTTATCCTCAATCTCCTGATACTCATCATCAACATCTGAGGCAAAAGTTAAGCCCCCGCCTGAATAAAAGTGAAGCTTATTATCAATGTGTATCATACTTCTTATAGCAATATTACTATCCATTGACCCATTGAAACTAAAGTAACAAACAGACCCGCAATAAAAGTCCCTTGTATGCTTCTCAAGTTCATTAATAATTTCAATGGCTCTAATTTTAGGTGCCCCAGTAATAGAACCGCCTGGAAAAGAGTCTTTAAATAATTTAAAGTTATCCGAATCTTTTTTTAACTTCCCAGATATGGTGCTAACTAAATGATGAACATTTGGGTAAGATTCTATGGAAAACAACTCATCAACTTTTATACTTCCTGGCTCACAGTTAATACTTAAATCATTCCTTAACAGATCAACTATCATAAGATTTTCAGACCTATCTTTTAGACTATTAAGTAACTCATTTGCATTTTTTTTATCTTGCTTTCTATTCTTACCCCTTGCCCTAGTACCCTTAATTGGCCTTGTTGAAACAATATCCCCCGATGACTTAATGAATCTTTCCGGTGAGCCTGATAATATTTGAAAATCAGGATAGGAAAGATAAGCCATAAATGGTGACTTATTAATGCTTCGAAATTTTTTATACAAAACCCAGCTATCTCCATCAACATCAACATCAAACTTTTTGGACAAATTAATTTGGTAGCAATCCCCGGAACTAATATAATTTTTAACAACTTCAAATTGCTTTTTATATTCAGAATAAGTTAAGTTGTCCCTGATATCAGATTTTATGATAAATTTATTAGTATTTTTTTCTTGTTTATTTTTTAACAGGACCAATAGGTCAGGCCATACTTTTTTAGTTTCCTCGCAAGAAAAAGTTGAAACCAAATAACTTCTTTCATTAAAGTGATCAGTAACAATGGCCCAATCATACACACCTATCATCATCGAATTAACGAGTTCAGACTTACTATCTTCCAAATTAAGACCGTAAGAACAATAGCCAATAGCTCCACCCACAAAAGGTAATTCACCTGAAGTGCCTTGATATTTTTTCATAACTTCACTTAAAATATCTAACGCTGGCTCTTTAGTTTTTCTTTTTCCTTCTGAATTAGTTATCTCAGTAACGCCTTTTAAGGTACTTAGCTTAATAAATGGATTTGCTGCAATGATATCAAACCTAGCAAAGCTACTTTTAGGCTTATCTTTTTGATAGCAGCTATCCAGGAAGACTGGCCACTCATAGTGACTAATTTTTTCATAAAATAAAGAAGAATCAACCTGATAACCTAGTTCTTCAATTCTCATAATGATTTATTACTTCTCTAAACATTCAAATCTCATAGGTAAATCAAACCAATTAATATTAATTGTAAAGGAAAGGTTACTCAAGATTTGCATGAATACTTCTCATACCTTCTTCAGTTAAATCCTTATCAAAGACAATCTCTCCAATTAATGCCTCGAGAAATACTAGAGTTGATAACTCAAAAGATGTACCCATTGGTAGCCCCTTAGTTAAAGCAAACACATCATCATTACCTATAGTGACTGTTAAGTCTGCTAAATTTGACATTGCAGACTCAGATTTCATTGAGACAACAACTATTTTCGCACCTTTAGATTTTGCAGTCTCAATGGTTGGAAGAAGGGTTTTTGTTCCCCCAGAACCAGAAATAACAATGTATAAATCGCCCTCTTTGAGAGCAGGTGTTACAATTTCACCAACCATACTTACCTTGTATCCGCAATGTACCAGTCTCATAGCAAGAAAACTAGAAACTAATTTTGACCGACCTGCCCCGGCAATAAAAATATGGCCTGCCGCCTCGATATGCTTTTTAAGGTCTGCACCCTGTCCGCTATCGGTTGCTTTTAAAACGCTAGCGACTTTATCCATTATTAATTTTTGTGTGTCCATTATTTAATCTCCAAATAAATAGTAATCATAACAAAAAAAACCCGACATAAAGTCGGGTTTTTAAATTTTTACTTCAACTAATTAAACTATATTAGTGAGCAATAGCTGTTATTTCTGCAGCAGCAGCAGCTGGATCAGCAGCGCCGTAAATTGCAGCACCAGCTACAATAATAGAAGCACCAGCATCTTTAACTTGTTGAGCTGTGTTAGCTTTAACACCACCAGCAACAGATATTTTAGCACTATCACCAATAGCTTCTTTAATTGTAGCTAAATCAGCAAATGGTGTATCGCCAGCAGCTTGTGCGTCTAGGCCTGTATGAACGCCAATGATTTGTGCGCCAGCAGCAACACATTCTTTAGCTAAACTTACTTTATCATCAACATTAATCATGTCAACCTGAACTTCTTTACCATATTTCTTAGCAGCAGCAATAACACCCTTAATAGTAGCAATGCCTGATGCTCCAAGAACTGTACATATATCGCCACCAGCTTTATAGAAAGGCTCAGATTCATATTCACCAGCATCCATTGTTTTAAGATCTACAAGGATTAGGTTATCAGGAAACTTAGCACGAAGCGTTTCAAGTAACTTGATACCATTATGCTTAATGCATGGTGTACCAATTTCAAGAATGTCAACGTGAGGTGCAACTTGTTCAGCTAACGCAATTGTTGCGTCAAAATCTAATGAATCTAATGCCATTTGTGTATGTGCCATGATTTCTAATCTCCAACTTAATTTTAATTAAAATAATTTCTACGTATAAAAGTGATGTATATCACTTGTTATCGAGCAGACCGAAATAGTATAACTTCAAGCAATATATGTCAATCAATTGCTAATTTAAGCTTAAAGTTTTTCAGCTAAAGCAGCTTCTAGTTTATTTTGGTCAATAATGAAGTTACGAATACCCTCGGATAATTTTTCAGTAGCCATTGCATCCTCATTATGTTCGAATCTAAACTGATCTTCCTCCAACCTTGCAGGTTTTTCTTTCGAAGCCCCACCATCCTTTAAAAATTGAGTCAATTGACCTTCAGTTTTTCCTAGCTCTTCAATTAAAGATGGGCCAATTGTTAGTCGATCACACCCTGCTAAAGCTGTTATCTCACCAATATTTCTAAAAGAAGCACCCATCACAACTGTTTTAAAGTCATGCTCTTTATACCAAGAATAAATATTCCTTACAGACACCACTCCAGGGTCAGTTTCAGAAGTATAATTTTCACCTGTTTTCGCTTTATACCAATCCAGAATTCTTCCAACAAAAGGTGAGATCAAAAATACCCCAGCCTCTGCGCAAGCTCTTGCTTGAGCAAAACTAAATAATAAAGTTAGGTTGCAATTAATTCCTTCTTTTTCAAGAATCTCACCTGCTTTAATACCTTCCCATGTAGATGCTAGTTTTACTAATACCCGATCGTTTGTTACACCAGCCTCATTATATAAAGAAATAATTTTCTTACCTTTTGCTACCATCTTGTCTACATTGAATGAAAGGCTAGCATCAACTTCAGTAGATATTCTTCCTGGAATATGTTTTTGTATTTCCAGACCAACTAAAACTGCTAACTTATCTGCAGCATCTTCAATTTGTTGGTTTTTATCCG
>Ga0302125_10000414_pt1 | contig 24053 bp, 13 predicted proteins | sample CB4_surface_MG_FD_203111 | JGI IMG/M metagenome (GOLD analysis project Ga0302125, IMG submission 203111) | Marine microbial communities from Western Arctic Ocean, Canada - CB4_surface | ecosystem: Environmental > Aquatic > Marine > Oceanic | place: Canada: Western Arctic Ocean | collected... | reverse complement strand
TGTTCAAACAAAGTGCCTGATTGTGCCAAGCGATCTATATTCGGCGTAATGATCACATCATTGCCATAACAGCCCAACTCCGGACGCAAATCATCGACAATAATTAACAACACATTGGGCTTGTCCGTATCTTCAGCGCTCAAGACCGAAACAATTAAAAAGCTGCAGAGCCAAATGGAGAGAGAAAGTGCCATGGAATGGCTGCGCTTGTGTTTTGTAGACATTTTATAGGGATAATAGTTTTATAAGGTGGTGTAAAATAATGCACTCACAGGTATACGCCCATGATAACTTGTGAGCTAAAAATACCGGATAATAAAACCTAAAGTGCCTATTTGTTCAAAATATGGTTCAATTACTTGGGACTTTTTCATGAGTAATCCGTTCACTACGAAAAGGTCGGCCAGGCGGTGACCCCTGCTTTTTCTAATTCGATATGACCGTAAAATGGTCGAGTTGCATGCCTCCTTGTTTAATGTGGAGTCGGAGCACCTGCTTACCTGCCTCTAGGTGCACTCCGTCGACCCTAAGCGACTCATAACGATCCATCGCTCCTGTCGGTTTCAGTGCGATCGAATCTGTCAAGGTCTGCCGCGAGCCTTCAAAACGAATGATGCCCTCTCGAGTGCCTGCATAGCTGACTGATATCTTATAAGTGCCAGTCTGCTTAATATCGACCGAATATTCTAACCATTCTCCCGCTTCCGTATTAGTCACACGATGTCGCCCCTTCTCTGACACAATATCCACATCGTCAGAGCGATAGAATCCCTTGCCTGAGTTGCCCTCAGTAGTGTCACGGTAAGTGACGCCAGGATAACCGTAATCGAAGCGCTCGACCTCCACCTTGCCGGGAATCGCAACCGGCTGACCGTTGTTGTAGGGAATCCGTTCAGGGCGGAGGGCATCATACTGCGACATCCACTGAGAAAATTGCCCTTTGAGGGCATGGTCATGCTCAGACATTGCCGCTGCAGATAAGGGGTGCTGCTCGAAGCGGTCTTCGGTCTTATTGATAAAGCGTCCGTCGGAGTGCAATTTATATTGGGTGTTCTGGACAAAGGTTTTGATGTCCGTCATGTCAGTGCGGTCCATGTACCAGCAAAAGCTGTGATCGCGCGTCGCAGTAGACTCTCCTTTGAGCAAGGGTAGGAAACTGATGCCGTCTTTCTCGGCTTCCTCATTCGGGTCGATCGAAATACCCGCCAAATCAATTAGGGTGGCATAGACATCACTGAAATCAATTAAGCCCTCCATTTGGAGCCCCGCTGGCACGGTATCAGGCCAGATCGCAAAGAACGGCACATGCGTGGCGTCCACTGTCATCTTACCCTTCGCACCCTTCACCGATACGCCGTCCTGCAGGCTGATGATTCTGTGGTCCGTGCCGTTGTCCGAGGTAAAGATGACTAAAGTATTATCTGCAAGGCCTTCACCCGTAACAAAATCGACGAGTTCGCCGACGAGTTTGTCAAGATAAGTGACCATATCACCGAAATAGCGCGTATCGTTGAACCATGGATCACGATCCGGATCCCAGTCTGGCGAATCTGGAGTCGGCTGGAAGGGGTAGTGCGGCAAGGTAACTGGATAGTAGAGGAAGAACGGCTCGTCCTGATGGCGGTTGATGAAATCCTTAGCAAATGCCTGCTGCAGGTCAGGGCCATATTGTCCGCGGAAATCTTCCGTCTTGCCATTAGTCAAAAGTGTAGGACTGACATAGCGTTCGTTTTGAGCGCCGCGAATGTTCCAAAGGCAATGTTCATCAAAGCCGAACTCGTGGATGGTTTCTGAAGTGCCCCCCAGTTGCCATTTCCCGACAATCGCAGTGCGGTATCCGGCATTTCTAAATGCATGCCCGAAGGTATCCTGGCTACGATCCAGCGTCGCGAAACGGATGTAATTACGCACATTATACTTGCCCGTCATAATCTGCACTCGCGAAGGCGTGCAAATCGGCTGGGAGTGAGCGTTGGAAAACCACACACCCTCTTGCGCTAGTTGGCTGAGGCGTGGGGTATGATAAGACTCACCTCCATAATTTTCGATACACTCCTGTCCCAAGTCATCCGCCATGACCAGAATGACATTGGGCTGCGGATCCTTGGCCGCGGACGTCAGCCAAGCCAAGCCACTGAGGGTCAGAATCAGAATGATCCGCATGTGCATTTTGTTAGCGAATTAAGCTTAGGGCGCTGGTTCAACATTGAGCACCATACGTGCCTGCACTGGAGGATTGAAACCATCGGATACACTGACGATCACAACATTCTCTCCCAAATAATCGGCGGGCGGGGTACCATCGAATCGACCATACTCCTTGTTGGTCAACTTGATCCAACTTGGACCAGAGACCATAGAATACATCAAACGATCGCCATCAGCATCCGAGGCACGCCAGTTCGCATAGATCTCTAGCGCTTGCCCCACGACTGCGCCTTCCTGCTCAAAGGTTCGGCTTTGCCACTTAGGCGGGCTGTTATCGCCGACGACACCTGCCGCCGCCCGAATCGCAGGCTCCAGCGACAAAATTTCATCGCGGTGCTCTTTTAACCGGCGCGACATCCTAGCAATGACTTCGGCATATTCTGGATTGTCCGCGACATTTAGATTTTCGTCCGGATCTCGCGAATGGTCATAAAGCATCTGAGCACCATTGCCCCACTCAGCGTAGTGGTAGCCCTCCATTTTTACCGCATCCCCAGAGTGGTAGCGGCTGAATACCGCATCCTTAATCGAAGTCGAAGCATCCTCTAGGATCGGCACCAGGCTCTTACCTTGCAGGTGAGCCGGTAATTCGACACCAGCCAACTCACATAGGGTTGGGTAGATATCCACAAACTCTACCAAGGAGGTGGAACGTTGCCCCGCCTCATATCCCGGAGCGCTAATAATCAAAGGAGCATTGAGCGAGGTCTTGAAGAGCGCATGTTTACACCAAAGCGAATGCTCACCGAGTTGCCAACCATGGTCGCCCCATAACATCACTATAGTGTTTTCGCGCATTCCGAGACGATCCAACTCATCTAGCAATTCCCCTACCATCGCATCGGTGTAGGAGACACAGGCATAATAGCCATGGATCAGAGTGCGTGCATAATCATCCGACACGGCACCCTGCTCCGGCACCCCGCCATACATGTTACGCAGCTCCCCCCACTGGTGGATCGCCTCCTTGGGCGCCCCCGCGGGTGGCAATGGATTATCCGCCAGCTCTAAGGTCTCACGGTCATACAAGTCCCAATATTTCTTAGGTGCATTGAAGGGTAGGTGTGGCTTTGTAAATCCCGCAGCGATAAAGAATGGCTTGCCCGTTTCTTTCGCGCGACGCAGATCCTTAATGGTCTTTTGCATGACTGGGCCACCCGCATAATCCAGATCGCCAACATCTGCGGCCTCGTAGGCTGGCTGTTCGCTATCGGGCAAAGCGATGTTTTCTGGATTATGGTAAATTTTGAAATCCTTGCTACGGAAGACATCATCCCAGGAGGCGCTGTTATCGTTACGGTCATGATAGATTTTACCATTGGAGATCGTAGTATAACCAAAGTCCTTAAGCCAACTCGGGATGTCCTGAATGCCAGCAGCATCTGTTTGGGCGGTGGTATAATAGGTCACAAACCGGTTTTCTGTGGGATAGAGCCCCGTCATCAAACTGGCGCGCGTCGCCCCGCAGACTGGCACCTGACAGTATGCTTCCTCAAAGACAATGCCGCTCTCTGCCAAGCGGTCGATGTTAGGTGATTGTATCGCAGTACTTCCATAGCAACCCAACTCCGGGCGCAGATCATCCACCGAAATAAACAGAATATTGGGCCGCTCCACAGCTGTGGAAAGTGCGCTCAAAGTAAACGCTCCGAAAAGTATTACGGGTATTTTTCTCATAGTCGTTTTGTATTTTCTTATTTAAGTTTACAATTTAATTCAAAGCGCTCAAGCGCCTGTAGGTTGGCTTGGCGGACTGCCTGGGTCAAAGTCCTGTAAGCAGTTCCATCCTCTCGGACGATACCCTGCTTCAGCATTCCTGCTCCATCAGCATAGCGGTCGATGTATTGACAACGCTGATACCCGAGGATGTAGCTTTTTCCAAAGGCATCGTTCAGGTATTGCTCATAAGCCATCCCCACTGCCTCTTCGCTTTCGAGTTGCTGCCACATCGTCTTTGGGTATTTCGGCGTTGGGAAACTGTTCTGGTGGTCGCAAACTAAAATCGGCTTTTTAAACTTCGCATGCATGCGGTCGAAATAAGCTGACTCGAATTGGACGCCTCCCGGCTGGATAGACAGGACATCGATATAAGGTAAGGCTTCCTCAATCACGCAATCCGGATGGTCATGCACCAAATAACGCTCCCCAAAAATCAAAACATCTGGGGCTAGGCGTCGCGTTTCTTCACCAATCACCTGATAAAGCTGACGAGCGATCAACCGCAGAAAGGCTTCATCCGAGTCACCACCATCGGCTAAGAATTGCTCGTAGCGAATCTTTCCCGGAGCGCCAGCTGGTAACTCGCGGATCATGGAAACCCAATCCGTGCCACGTTTTTTGCGCGAGCGCTCCAAGTCCCATTGCGGCGTATCGGTCCAGTAGTAGCCAATCAGAGTAGAATTACCCGCTTGCTTGCCGATTTCGTATTGGATGACTTCGCGCATTTTTTGCTGCACCACAGGATCAAAGACATCGCAATATTCAAACTGCTCGTCCGAGTGGTAGTTGGCATTCATTGTTAGATACATTGGGGCGAAGCTGGGCAGCATCCGGCACAAAGGTTCTGGTGTGCCGTAGCCACCGGTATTGTAGCCCCAGGATGTGAGTTTTTGCAGAATATCCTCGCAGGCTTGCCGTTGGTCTCCAGGCAAAGCGCCCTCTCCCTGAAACACGTTTTGGATATGATTCACTCCAAGACTAAGGAAGGGCTTTCCACTAGGATCGATCAGGCAATCTCGCCCGTTTACTTTACCTAGTTGAAAGCGTCCATCTCCTTCAGCTTGTATGAGTCCTGCGCCAAGCAAGAGTGCGGCTAATTTGCTTAATATTCCCTTCATAATGTATTGCTTCCTATTTCTAATCATTTTGTTCCTTTACTAACTGTCCATTGACGAAATGCTTGTAGGGCATCGTGTCGTAACTATTAACCTCCGCGGCAACATCAGGATCGGACAAATCTGGCCACGGATTATTCTCGAGTAATTCCTTCAACTTTTTGCGAATTGGTAACGCTTCGGGCGAACCAGTGATATCTTTATAGTCACTACGTAGGTGCGCATCACCACAGTCAAAGAGTCGGCCTTCTGAATCACCGTATACCGGGTCCACGGCTTCGAGCAGCCAGCGCTTAGTCCGCACCATTCGAGCGGTCGCAATATAGCTGGTGATCCACTCCCGGTGCATGTCCGTGGCTCCCGTCAAGAAAGGTACTAGACTCTGTCCATCTAAGGCATAGCCATCGGGGACACTCGCCCCAGAAAATTCCATCAGCGTTGGATAAATATCAGAGAACTCCATCAGCTCATCAGTCGCCCCACGCTGCTGAATTAGGTCCGGGCAATTAACTATGAAGGGCACGCGCGGACCGTCTTCGCTCGCATGCATTTTTTTACCATTTTCGCCATTGTCGCAGGTGAAGATGACAATGGTATTTTCACGCAACCCAGCAGCCTCCAAGCCATCCATCAGGCGACCGACCAAGATATCGATGTATTCCACCAATCCCTGAAGACTCCCGCCCTTATTGCTACCCGGAGTCCCGTCAACTGGAGTCGTGGTTATTCCCCCGCCTGCCATATCGTGAACCAGGTTCATCGGATAGTAGGCGAGAAATGGCTGGTCCTTGTGGCGCTTGATGAAATCAATCAAGAAGCCTGCATAAAGATCTGGGCCAAAGTCTTCGGCGGTCGTCTTCATCAACTCGCCATTACGAATCACGCAAGGGTGCCAGTAGCGAGCGGGCACGGGCTTCGCATCAGGGAAATTGTATTTACCTTCAAACTTCCCGGTAAAGGTCGAGCCTTCTGGCACATCCTGCAGAGTCAGCGCGCGGACGCATTGCTCGTCAAAGCCAACATTCTTCGAATAGATGGAGCCACCCAATGCCATTGGATTACCCACGATCGCCGTCCGGTAACCATGCTCACGCAATACCCGTGGGAATGTTAGATGCTTACTCACCCAGTTCCATCGTGTCTGCTTCGTACAATTGAGGCGTAAGTCATTGTGCCAGACGCCGGTGCGACTGGCGTAACGTCCAGTCACTAAGAGCGCACGTGTTGGCGAGCACATCGGCGTGGCCCATGCAGTGTTGAACTTCACGCCACCTGCGGCAAGCGCATCCAGATTCGGCGTATGGTTCACCTCATTGCCATAGCAAGCAAACTGTTCTGGGCTTAGGTCATCCACCATAATGATGAGAAAATTCGGACGCTCTTTTGGCTCTGTGACCTCTGCAAGTAAGACACCCGTCGAGGCTGCCATCATACATACAATACCCAGTAAATGTTTCATTCTTTTCTATGTCTTAGAGATTAAGTTATTTGTTTAAAATTTATGGCAATCACCCACGATCCGGAGTCACTCGGAGCACGATATTTTGCACGTCGAGTGAGCCACGCCGCAAATCAAATTCACCCGTCAAGGTTTCACCCTCGTGTTCCACCGTGACTGTATATGAGCCGTAAAATCCTCGAAATTGCGCTCTGCCATCCTGCGCGGTAGTCGCTTCGATTTGAGTGTTCCACTGATGGTTGATCAACTGATCCAGTGCGTGATAAGCTGGCTTTGCTTTTCCTTCCGCATCAAGCAGTCCGGCGGGCATGCCTCGCCACGGCTCTAGGTCGGTAATCGTCCACCAGATAATGGATTCAACCGCGGGGTGGCTAAAAGCCAGGGTGTAGAAATCATGTGTTAGGTCGGCTTGGTATTGCTCCCACTCTGGCGTACTTGGAATCGTCGGACGATCCTGCCCTCTAGCGTCATAGTCATCCACTTTATCCTTCCAGGCATTGAAGCTATCCCAGTCGCCAAAACGCTCACAACTTAAAATACTAATTTCTGAAAGATGCAGGGGTTTCCCAAAACGGCCATACGTTTCCAATGCTTTCCAGAGACGATCTTCATCAATGGAGTCCATCTCTGTGTGCATATGAGTCTGAATTCCTATAACCTCAAAATCAGCTCCCACTGAGAGGCAATGTTCGATCGACTCTTCGTATTCCACGTCAAGATCGGTGTAGTGGTTTAGAATGTAGCGCCCATCCGGATGGATGGAGCGCGCCATACGAAGCATTTTTTCAGTCACTTCTGAAGGGCCGCCCACTGATTCGAACCAGCGCCTCACGCCCTCTTTCTTGCCGCGCCATTTGATGCCAGGGGCTTCATTGTAGACATCCCACTCGTCGATCTCAGGGAAGTTCGTCAACAAGCGATCTACGTGGCGCACGATGTCAGCCTCTATTGCCGAGGTATCGCGCTCCGAGTCAGTAATAAAATCAGGCAATACTTCGTGCCACATCAGAGGGTGCCCCCGTAGAGTCATACCCTGCGCTTTTGCCCAGTTAAGCTTTTCCCTAGAATCAGTATTGTAGCTCCATCCGCCAGGCTCTTTCTCATGGACGGCCCAGTAAAAATCTATCGTCGCATAATTAAACAAGTTGGCAAACTGCGCCTTAAAATCATCATACCAGTCTTGCTTTGGAGCCTGCCAATCCGACGCCAAGGATCCGCCAAAATTAAATGCGTGCCGAGTTTGGCTTAATGAGCATACCGACTCCTTCGGGATAGTTTGGCCATCTGGCAGCACTAGGCGCAATTGACAGTCACCTTTACGAATCGCTTCAATGCGATCCTGAGCGCCATCAAGCTCCCACGGAAGATACTCTGCAGAAGCTAGGTTTAAACAGAATACTGTGACAAGGGGTAGTAATAAACTTTTAGACATTATAATTGAGAGTATAGGATACGGCCAGCGGATCGACAATATGAATTTGTGAATTAGCTAAATGGGTTTTTGAATTTACGCAGAACGATCTCATATGAGTTTCAAAATAGACTAGTCTGTCTGGCGACGCACCTCGCCTCGGATTGCGATGAGTTCCTTCATTAAATCGAACTGATTTTCGGCATACTCCTTCGTTCCAAATAGATCATGTAAGCGCCGATACAATACGAACAAACGCCCATAGATCTCTTGATTCTTTGCGATTGGCTCATAAACGGTATCCGGCACAGACGCCATTGCCTGCGCAGCGACTCCAAAGTCTGGATAGACCCCTGCCACCACAGCGCCGGCTATCGCAGCCCCAAGCGCGCAACTTTGTTCATTCGCGGAGACTTCTATCGGGCATCCCATTACGTCAGCATAAATTTGCATTGTCATCGGACTTTTTATTGAAATACCTCCGCAATTAATGACCCGCTCAATCGGCACCCCATGCTCCTTATAGCGCTCAATAATCACCCGCGCCCCAAATGCCGTCGCTTCCACCAAAGCCCGAAAAGTTTCCGCTGGTGTCGTATGTAAGGTCAGTCCGAGGATCATTCCCGTCAGTTCAGGATCGGTTAATGTTGAACGATTGCCGTTGTTCCAATCCAGCGCCAGAAGACCAGATTCTCCGGGCTGAAGCATCGCAGCTTGATCACCCAAGTCTTGATGTGACATGCCGCGCCCCGGTTCAATCTTATGGACTAACCAATTAAAAATGTCGCCGACTGCGGCTTGACCGGCCTCGAGGCCATAGCACCCAGGCAAGACCGACTCATGCGCCACTCCACAAATACCTGGAATATCGGGCAGCTTGTTTTCGAGCGAAGCGACCGCGATGTCGCAGGTCGAAGTGCCCATAATTTTCACCATTGTGCCAGGTTGGATACCCGACCCTACCGCACCGGCATGCGCATCGATAATCCCCATCGCGACAGGGATTCCTTCAGGCAAGCCGAGCTTGTTCGCCCACTCTGTATTGAGCCCGCCAGCCGCATGGCCTATGTGGTATGCTTGATCCGGCAGACCTTCACGGATACGCACCAAACACGGATCAACCGCTGCGAGAAACTCCGCATCTGCATAGCCGCCCCAATCTGGGCAATAGAGCCCCTTGTGGCCAGCAGCACAAAGGCAGCGCTTCAATTGACCCGTTAATACAAAGGGAATCCAATCGGGCAGCTCGATCCAATCGTGCGCGGCCGCATATACTTTTGGCGCAACACGGGCACAGTGTAAGATTTTGGACCAATACCACTCGGATGAATACGTCCCCCCGCACTTTGCTAAATACTCCGGGCGCAGCGCCGCAGCCTTGGCAGTGATCTCATTAGCTTCGGCAAGCGAGCTGTGATCCTTCCATAGCCAAGCCATGGCATCGGGATCTTCCTTAAAAGCATCCGTCAAAGCCAGCGCTTGGCCCTGTACATCCACTGGTAACGGCGTGCTTGCAGTCGCATCCACACCGATGCCAACTACCTTAGCTGGCGCAACGCCAGCCTCTGATAAAGCGCCTCGTACGGTCAGCTCCAAACCTTCAAGATAATCCGCTGGGTGTTGTCGGGCGACATTCGGATCTTTAACATCGGTAATCACTCCCATGTCACCATGCGAGTAGGCATATACCTGCGATCCGCAAATCGTTCCATCCGTGATATCCACGACAATCGCCCGCACCGAATTAGTGCCGTAGTCCAGTCCTATTGTGTAAGAAGCCATGGTCACATTCCTCAATTAATATTCAAACACGACTGCGCAGTGGCATGAAAAGGCAGGAATCGTTAGGGAAAGCTTACCATCCACATCACTCAAGGGCAACTCGACCTCATCTGGCACCAGAAATGCACGCCGGATCACTACGGGGAAATCGACGCTCAGCGGCACCTCCCTTAGCTCAGGCAGATCTTCGATCACCTCACACTCGCCCCGCTGGATGGGTGGTCCATACATTAGATGGGCAACATAGCGCTGGCACTGAGCTTGATGTAACAAACTGATTCGCCCTGCACTTGGTAGCTCAGCGCTTACCATCGGATGATAATTGACCAGCTTTAACACATTCACAAACAAATCACGATGTAGGCGTGCGCCATGCTTATGATACATCTTGTCCAAGTCGTGAGCGATATAGATGACGCGGTCCTTGCGGATAATTCCTGGATGCGGCGCATCTTCCAACTGGTAAGGCGTATTCTGGTGCGAAGTATACTTCTCATAGCTGCGGCTAAAGTATGGTTCACGAATACTGGACAGCACTTCGCCATCTGCATGCGGCGCCACCCTCAGAGCCGCCTTAAAATTAAGAAAAGGTGTTTCGACTAAGCCTTCGCTGATCGAGGCGCTCACCAGCGAATAGTCGACATCATAAGCTGCCTCGCCGATATAGTCTGCGCCCACATCTAAGAGCATACGAGTGCCTTCCTTATTCAATGCCCCCGCGCCCATCACCACGAGGCTGCCGCCGTTTTTAGCGAATGTATTAAGGCGCTCCGCGTCGGCTTCGCTTAGGCACGCAACCGAGGGTATCAGCACAAGTTCAAATTCAGCGAAGTCCTTTGAAAAATTGGCTACATCGAAATTGATATGTGCTTCCAGTAGCATTTTCGCCATGCCTTCGTCGCGCACTTCATCCAGGCTACGCCAGAGCCCCACCCGTGCCACAGGGATCCCCCCAACACCGTAGTTCTCGATTTTCGCCACATAAGCATACGCCTCACCAATATTTTTATACGTCGCGACATCCATCTCTCCGCAAGGATGCAGTTGATCCCCGAAGTTACAATTCGCTCCCCAAGCAATCATTGATGCGGCTTCGTAACGTAGCGCATTCGGATGCTTAAACCCCCCGAACTCTCCCCATGCGGTATGAAATTTGCCACTCATTGCAGTGATCGGATAGCCCGCCTTTAAAAAATACTTCGATTGCAAAGGCAACTTGTCGTAACCACCCCAAACGGTAGGAAGGTCTTCTAGGTCTTGGACTGTATTTTGCGCATACATCCTTTGGCGGAAATTGATGCCCCCATCTATCGCAGTCGTTCCGTTGAAAAAGACTCGAGCGCTTGGATGATAGCCTGCGATCAATTCACTTAGAGCCACGCAATGCGCTTTCATGTTGCTGGCATTAAACGTCTCTACGGCATCCGTATCGTCGAGATCGATACCAGCCTCCTTCATGTCGTTACGGCAAGCGTCACAGAAGCAATGGCGATGCGCTTGATAAATATCGAACCAAAATCCATCGGTCTTGTAGCGCTCACATAATTCCGTTACTTGAGCTAAGATATGATCATGGTAGCCTGTATTAGGGCATAAGAATTTCCAATGGAACCCTGGGAGTGGGTCGCTCGGAGCGATGTCTTCAGGCAAGCTACCATTAGTAACAAAGTTTCCCTCACGATCCCGCACACACCAATCGGGGTGCGCTTGCGCATCATTTGCGGACCAGCCAAAAGTGTAATAAATCTGAGTCTTAATCCCTATTTCGCTACAAGCCTCTAATTGCGCTCCGAGTAAATCGAAATTTAAATTCGGGTGCATGCGCCCGATGTCTGTGGGGTAGTAGCTCCAACTGTGGTGGCATTTCGCGAATAGATTAATGGAGTCAACATTCCCTATTTTTAAGGCTGCTTGAAACCCTTCTTTACTAAATGCATCTGCAATATTCTCAAGATGTTCAGAAGTATGAAAATCTAAGTGTACTTGGCGCTGACCTATGGGGGCTAGGGGCGGAGGATGCATTGTGAAGCAGAATTAAAAAAGTGAGCCTTAGGTGTAAGGTCGTCGGACATTTGAGCTCATGCCTTCGGCTAGGATTCGGACTCGTTCTGGGAGCGCACTTTTAAATCTGCCAGGACTTGGTCATACTTTTCTTTGCTCAGACTGTAGTAGAGCAATGCAATTAAACATGCGAGTGAGAATAGGCCTGGAACAATATTATACAGCAATTCAATGCCATCTAACGCTGATTGATTTAATTCTGTGTTCGCTTCGTAACCTGTGAAAGCAAGAACTTGAAGGGCAAAAAATCCCGCAAAAGACATTGCTAGCTTTTGCATAAAGCTGAAGAAGGAAAGAGGAATACCTTCAGAGCGAATTCCCGTTTTCCAATGACCATATTCAATTGTATCAGGAACCATGCCCCATTGACAAATTGAACAGAACATCATGCATGATGAACCAACCATTGATAGGGCAATAAATAATGTATGAGCTTCGGCAGTTGGGATAGGTATAAAGTGGCGGACAATATTAACTGCGAAAACTAACAAGCTTCCCATAATAAAGACGTTTTTCTTGCCTAGCTTACCAGTTAAAATTGGTGTCAATATAACGCCTATAATATTTGCAGGCAGCATCCATTGGAAAAACACCGCTTGCAAACTCTCAATCCCCACTACGTATTTGAAGTAGTAAAGTGACACGGTGTTTTGGATAACCCAAATCGCTGTATTGAAAAACATCGAAGCGGATAGTACTAGCAAAACATCATTGCCAAAAATTATTTTGGGTAATTTTTTTAGGTCATACTTTTGCACTGGCTCATCAACTCTCTCCTTTGTGGTGAGTGCTGAATAATATAAAATTGCTGTAGATATTATTCCAAATATGACCGCTACATAAAACCAACCCTGCGCTTCATCCTTAAATTGAGGTCCGTTAAGCGTTAATAAGTCTACTCCTATAAAATTAATAACAATTGGCTGACTATTAACGAAAGGGGTTACATACGATCCTACGATTGTAATGACTACAACGACAGCGAAGAACATTCGCATAGTAGAAATTTTCGCTCGCTCTTGCTGATCTTGCGTAACGAGCGTACCTAATGCGCTATAAGACAGTCCGACTGCCGTGAAGACCATGCCGTGAACAATGTAAGTGAAGTAACAATAAGCTACTCTCATTGTATCGGACAATTCAGGCACACTGAAACAAGCTATAAGAATTAAATTTAGGGGTATAGCGCCCCATAGTATATAGGGTTTATAAGTGCCCCATTTGTTCCTAGTTCGGTCGGCAATATATCCCATTAGGGGGTCGTTAATTGCATCCCAGGCTCTAGCAATGAGGAAAATAAAACTCGCATGCCAGGCGCTTATTCCAAAAACATCCGTATAAAAATAAGCTAGGAAAAATCCTAGCAACTGGAAATTTAGATTAATACCAAAATCACCGATACTGAAATTAAAGATTTCTTTCTTTTTTAGGGGTTTCATATTTGGATGTATGTTAAGTGAATTATTGGGTGTTCTGGCTTATGTTTTTTCCATCCATAAGATGTTAGTGACAATTCGTGGATAATAGAGGCTACCAATGGGCTTACCAGCACCAAACTGATCGGAACAGGCATAAAACTCCGAGCCCTTTACCTGCCAGGATACATGCGCCGCATCCGCTCGCTCCTCCCCCTCATAAGACATACCGAGAATTTCGCGGACAACGAACTGGCTGATGCTGATTTTGCTCATCCATGAGTTATCCGCACTGCTGGAAAGTTTCCATCCTCCATCTTCATATAAGCACATCTCAGGATTGAGGATATTCTGTAAATGGCGCTTGAGCATCCTAATATACCCACCGAATGGACCCTCCTCATCGACTGCGTCCTTTAGCCCCATTTGCCAAGGATAGACAAGCGCTTCCGCTGCAGGGATGATGGCACTTTGATTATTGTTCTCCAAAACTGCCGGAATAAAGCCTAGGGACTCATCGTATGCAGCCTCGAGCGACTCGGCGCAACGAACTGCGCCAGCGCGTGCACTGGCCGCAGCTTCGACCTCTTCTAACTGCCCAAAAATTTGTTCCAGCGCCAAATAAGATGCCCAGCACTTCCCGGCCAAATATACATTGCCGCGAGCCTGCCCCAGCGAATGATCAAGCGAATCATACGTGGTAATCTCCCCACCCCCTTCAGTGCGCGAGCTTTCAAAACTCATCAACCCATCCCGCTGACTCGCATCTGGATGGTCACGATTCAAGAGGCTTTCCAAGCACTGGAGCAAGAGCTCATGGTGCTTGTTCAAAAACTCTGCATCCCCTGTCTTGTGCAGATAAACCCCCGCGCAGAGAATCCAATTAGTCAGCTGCTCGCAGGTCATATAGGAAAAGCACTTCCGATCCAGTCCGGGGCACTCGTAACATGAATTCCCCGGGCGACTGAAATGATTTCCGACTCCCATATCATGCGAAAATGAAATTCCCCCTGGATACAATGTCTCTGGATCTTCCGGCGAGAATACTTGATCCACGTAGGAGTATCGATCCACAAACTGCTCCAAGACATTGCGCACCGTCCACGGATTAAACTTCAATTCGAAGAAGAGCATATCCACCGTCAGATCCAGGGTATTAATCATCAGATACTCACCCTCATTCACGACCCAGAGTGGCTTTCCATCATCCAACCACTGCGACGAACCATAATAACTGCGCGTGGCATGTGCGATGAGGAACTGCTGTTCCTCACTCAGCCCACTTGTTTCCAATTCTGTATCACGCGCAGCTGTCTCAGCCAAGTAGCGCTCCTGATTGGAAAAAGCATATTTAAAGACTTCATCGATATCCTTGAAATACTTCGTATACCAATAGCTGGCGGCATGATTAAAGGTCACTTCACCTGCCAGATAATAAGCCAGCACGACCCGAATCGTCTGACTTTCCCCAGGCTCGACATCAAAGACCAAACCAGAGATCGGCGGCAGCAGGAAATTCGCTCCGTTCGGTCGCATATCCAAGCCTTTGGGAATATCGAAATGGGTAAATTCATCAACGAAGTCCTCTTGGCAAGCAAAGCCCATCTGATTGCGCGTCACTGCTCCCTTATTAGGGCCGCGGCCGGACATCGGCATCCACGTAGTGCGGTTTTCCAGAGCGAAAAATGCCTCCCAGCGCTCGTCGCTGTCATTCCTTACGCTTAGCTCTAGGAAAGTCACCGGGCAGCTGGCAAATTTTAAGTCCTCCTCGCTGGCACTCGCTGGATCAGGTATGGAGAAAAATGGCGAGCGGATCGTAAACTCAATGCCAGGTGCATGAAAACGATCGGTCGCCCACTTATAATCACGCTGAATATCCGCCTCGCCGAAAATAACGTCCCCCTCCTCCTGCTCCGCGGTATCAGACTGGCTATAGCGCTCCGCCTCACTCGCTGCTTCCTTATAAAATGGAAGTTTATAAAATTTCCCCGACTCCGTTCGATAGCCAACATGTAAGCCACCATCGGCTGGACCGCCTTTTTCAAGCGCCATTCCTCCCTCCGCGCCAAACATGCCGACGGTAAATGAACTATGTGCTCCCATGGGGGAGTGCTGTGCGTGAAAGGAACTGCTAATTTTCATAATTCATTTGTAGCCAAACGAAATATAATAGCTGATAGAGGTGGTGCCATCAACCCGCAGTAATGACCTGACAATCACGTATAGTGAAACTCCGGTGCCTTGTCTGATCAAAGCATGCTTTTACGATAGCGCGCCACCAGGACAAGTGCTCCATTCATTCCCCTGATTTCGGGTCTAAAAAATCCAGTGAAGTCAAAAAGTCGTCCATCGTTTCGAGTGTTTTTTCGAAATAACCATTTTTTCGGTCCGGATTAAAAAACCCATGATCTTGCCCAGGGTATAAATGTAGGTCGCAGCGCACACCTGATTGGTCCATTAGCTCTTTGTAGCGGACGGCCACTTCTGCCCCAATGTATTCGTCCTCTGTGCCTAAAAAGACTACGGTTGGGGGTGCGGATCCACTAATGTTGTGAATCGGCGAGATTTCTTGCCAGTAAGCCTTAACTCTGGAGTGCCCAAAGCCGCCAGGGCCATTATCAAATACTGTATTAAATAGCACCAGTGCATCGGGCCGAGACGAGACGCTCAAATCCTCACTCGTAGCGTCAAAGCTATCGACCGTGCCTGCCGCCGCCGCCACATGGCCGCCAGCCGAAGCCCCGCCGGCGGCTATCCGATTCGGATCGATCCCAAGCTCAGTCGCATGCGCGCGCACCCAACGAATCGCCGATTTGCCATCTTCGATGCACTCCTTTGGTGTGGTCTGGTTGCGTGATTTGACTCGGTATTCTGCCGACATAGCCACCATGCCCCTAGATGCCAAATGAGCGCACTGAGAATAATGCTGCCCGGGTGATCCATTATTCCAACCGCCTCCGAAAAAGAAGATCACTGCGGGGCGCTTGTCGGACGTGTGATATCCCTCTGGTGTGTAAACATGCAGCTTCAACTCAGTGCCATTCACGGTCTTGTAGAGCCATTGTGCATCAGGCTGGCGCCACTGGGCGGCGGAGACTGGGGAATTAAAAATCCATGAAAGGGCAAGTAAGCCACTTACTAAAAAGCACTTCTTCATATGTTATTTTAATCGATCGAGTTCAAGCACACCCGCCACTTTCAGAATAGGAAAATTCAGTAAGCCAAGTTACAAAAAAGGAGCTCATGTAAGGCCATTCTTTGCAGTGGCATAGGCTCTAGCTAACAGAAAAAAACTAATTTAGGCATAAAAGAACCCCACGCAAAAACGTGGGGTTCAGAGTGAAATTTGATAGAATCGCTTACTTACGGCGACGTATCATGATGCTGGCTAGTGCGAGCATGCCGGCGATGAGTGCATACGAGCTAGGCTCAGGCACTGCGGTTGCGTCCACGCTAAATTCGCGAACTCCAAAGTTGTAACCACCAGTTTGCACGTTTGAGGTTGTATTTAGTAGAAAGCCTACTTGTGTGATGCCTGTTAGAGCTGTACCAACTACTGTGGTACCGCTTTCATCTACCGTTAAGTTCTTCGGGGCGTTACCAGCATGTTGGAGTGCACCAACGCTGCTCTCTATATTCCCCAATGATATCCAATTAGTGCTTGCAGCATTTTCTGTAAAATCAGTTGTGAGACTCACATCGGTTAAGTCAAAAGTATTGAGATTGCCTGCATAATACCCGCCGTCTGCCTTCACCACTGCACGGTAACTAGCGAAAGAAGACTTATTTACAGTGTTTCCCATAGAGAGAGGAGTGTTTACTGTAGCTGACACAGTGTCAGTTCCACTAAATCCGTAATTAGTAACATCTGCATTTACTGCATCAAACATGAATACAGTTTTAAAGTTTATACCACCACCTGATGGATCAGCATCGTAGTTAGCCTGAGTTACATTATTCACGCGGATACGGTAACCGCCACCACCTGTGTTATGAACTCCACCAGCTCCTTGATAGCCGTCGCGATTCGTCCCAATATAGACTGTTGGTCCAAAATATGTTGTTGTGTTCGCTCCTTGTGTTTTTTGCATACCCGCGGTGAGTGTAGCGGAAGAATGGGTGAGATTTGCGCCAAAAGCCTGCCCCCAACCGGCTCCATTTCCAACGTCTGTCGTGCCGTATATATCATTTGCACTGCCAGCAAAATTAGCAGCGGTTGCTGTTGGAAAGGTACTGGAGGTTGCGAGCTCAAAAATGTTCTCGGCGTTCGCGTAAGAGCTAAGTGCAATCAGCGCGGCTAGTAGTTTGGGTATTTTATTCATTTGGGGGGGTGTGTAGTAAGGGTATTTATAACTGTGAGTTATACAGGGGTCTCTTTAATAATTAAATATTACAATTTATTAACGATTAACGCAATCCATTGTACTGAATATTTCGTGCACAATTATGAACATCCAGCCGCTTAGGAACCTTCGAATTGGCCGAAATAGGCACAAATCACCTATAATTGGGCAAAATCGGTCAATTCTTGGCCAAATTGGCTAAAAATCAAGGATTGGGCTGCGTACTTGCGTGAGGATCGACTAAGCCGGCGACCGGCGCGGAGTGTTCCTCCGGCACGATGTAATTAAATTGCTTCTCGGTCAGGTTGAGTGAGTGCTTTTTAACCGCAAAAAGAGTGATCGCCCCGTCCTCACTGAGGTGATCGTTTTGCTGCTCCATCCAAGCAAAGAGCACGGCTTTGAGGCGGGCCTTGGTCTCTGCCTGTAGAGGATCCTCGGCCAGGTTCTTGAATTCGAAAGGATCGGCCTGAGTATCGAAGAGTTGCTCTTCCGGGAGGCCGTGTTCTTTAGCGCCGCGCTCTAGGAAGTAATTGATCACCTTCCCCTCGGCTCGCTCGCGCTCGATGCGCTCCATATTGTTAAAATTTCGCACATAATGATAGCGCCCGTCATGCACAGAGCGTTGCGGAAAGACACTACGCCGCAGGATGCCCTGATTGTGCGAGACCCCGTAAACGTAGTCGTGGTGCTTTGATGTGCTGCCGCTCAAGACCGGAAGTAGACTTTTGCCATCGAGATTTTCGGGGACCGTGCCGCCCGCCAGTTCAATCGCGGTGGGGACAAAGTCGGCAAAACTCGTCAGCGCCGCGGTGCGACCGGTCGCAATCTTGCCAGGCCAGCGCGCCATGAAGGCCACCCGCAGGCCGCGGTCAGACACTGAAAATTTACCCATGTCCGCGCCATGATCATCGGCATATAAAACCAAGGTGTCCGATTCGCGATTGTGCTGCTTTAATAAATCCAGGACCGCCTGAAATTCCTTCTCTTTTTGAGCAATACTGGCGTAATACTGCGTGGCACGCCTGAGATTCCCTTCGGTCGAAGGCAAGTAGGGCGGCATCTGGAGATCACTCTCGGTAAAAGGAGTGTCCTTGATGTAGGGCCCGTGCGGATATTCACTGGCCACAATCATACAAAAGGGCAGGTCCCCGGAATTCGCGATAAATCGATCCATCTCTGCCAGAGGAATGACCGGGCGCGGAAGGCCTGGCTCACGCACGGGGTTCATATGCTCGCTCCAAGGAAACTGGGAACTGGGATTCACATGCGACTTGCCTGCGAGGATTACCTGATAGTCGAGCTCACGCAAATAAGCCGCGATAGTCTTCACCCCCGAGCGAACGGAGTAGTGGTTAAGGAAGCAGCCATTACGAATCGGATAGAGACCCGAGTAGAGCATCGAGCGACTCGGCGCACAAACAGCCTGCCCGGTGTAGGCGCGGTCAAAGACCAAGGCTTCCTTCGAAAACGCCAGCGTAGTGGACGCAGGCACCTTAGTATTCCCATTGATGGCGTGGTCAGGGAAACTCTGATCATCCGCGAGGAAGAAGACGATATTCGGACGTGTGCCACGCAGGTCATCTCCCGCGGATAGCGCGCTTTGGTTTAGAATGCATCCAAGCCCGGAGGTGAGGAGAACGATTTTTTTAAAAAATGACATGTCGCAATCTAGCTCAATACGCCCACCGCGGCAATGCGGCTTTTTGAATTTGGAACTGTGGTTTTTGGCAGGCTCTCGGCGAGGCCGAAAATGGGATACAGTTCGCAAAGATGAAAGATGGCCCTAATAATGGCGGCGTATAGGATGCTCGGCAAATCTTCCAGGCCTGAAGCTAAGATAAATTATTCTCCGTCTTGACTGTATTCACGCATGTATTGATCGTAGTCTTCCGCCTCTAATTCTTGATCAGAACGATTCTCCACAGCGACCGGTCGAGCGATCGGAAAGATTCGGTGTCGAAGCTTAGCGGGCTGACTAGGGTCGTTATGAACCAAGATTAAGCGTCGCCCATTTTTAGTAAAGGCGATGCGCGTCATCTCAATTACTTCAGGCTGCCCACCGGCATTTGTGGCGAGAGCGAAGTTAATCGCTGCTCTAGGCTGCTCAATTTCAATTGAGAAATTCCTGCTTTTTGAAGGAGCTACACCCCCAGCCTCTTTGCCGAGCCGCACCAGAAGGGGTTGTTTTGAGAAATTGAGCAGTTGAGCAGTATTGAGCGGAAAGGACTCTACGCTCGTATCAAATACTCTAGCACCTAAACTACCGTCTGGCTTCGCAATCACAAAGATAAGCTTCTGCCCGGAGGCCCCAAGGGCAACGTTTAGGACAGGCTTATAAATAATTTCACCCTCTTCGTCGGTTCCATTTTCGTTGTAAAAATACAAAACAGGGGCACCCTTATGGCTGAAGTAGCTACTGATTCCTCCGGAACGCACGCTCAAGTGTATCGGTTCTTGATCAGCGAAAAACTTAACATTAAGCGGCTCTTCCTCTCGCATGCCCCCTGAATCAGCGAGACTCAAGTAGACTATGTTGAAATAATATTCTCTTGCTGCATCCTGCACACCTTGGCCCCGCGCAACCGGAGATGCTCCGAGGAGAATCAAGAAGGAAAAGGCATATGCACACAATGAGCGCAGACTCTGTAAGGAGCGAAGGCGGTTCTGTTTAAATCTCATCTGCGGCCACCCAGCGTTGTGATTTTATTTCGTATTTCCGCCCGAATTCTTGATTCACGTCAAGCGTGGCATCCTCATAAGCGTCATTACGAAGATCGACATAAGCGGGCGTGCGCTGTACGACCATTTCGTAATAAGCACGACTCCCATCCTCGGATCCGAATTGCTCTCGCGAACTTCCGTAACTGCGGATAGTGAATGTGTCGCTGCGCGCTTGTATGAAAGCACCGATCTTTGCCAAAAGATCGGACTGGATGAAAGCACCCGGCATTCCATCTGCTTTTGGGCGATCAATTATAGGAGTATCATCTGAGTCATAGTAAAGCGGATACTCTCCCGATTCAGCCCAGAGCCCGGTGTTGCCTAACTCACGCCCATTCAAATTAGCCTTATCGATGGCAGCCTGCAGCGCACCGCGCCATGCAAAAGCCTGTGTATTACTCTGAGGCGACCGATTAATAAATTCGGATAAAGACAAGAAGGGGTAGCCTTCACCAGTCCCAGAATTTCTGCGCAGGCGAATCTCGTCAACAATCGCCGAGGCTAGTCTAGCAATCTGGGCGTCCGACAAGTTGCGATAACCAGCCGCTAGCTCGTCTTTACTAGAGAGCAGAGGCACTGATTCGCTCCCGTAGCTGGGCGTTCCTTCGAGGGGCTCGTTGAAACGAGCAAAATTGTGGCGCAGCGTAGAACCTAAGGAGTGCCCTGATGTTTCGATATCCCGCATGGCCCCAAGGACCGATTCCCAGGCTGCAACCGAAGTGGAATTTATGTTAAATGCCCCATCTAGCAGTAAATTTGCTGCGGCACGATTCTCCATCTTTAGATTTGAATTGCTCGAAGTCAAATTTGAGGGGCTAAGGCGACTATTCGGAAGCGGGAAAGTAGGGTTACCATCGGTGATTCCGCTGAAGAAATATTCGTCCCACAGCGCATCGTTTAGCTTGTAGGAATAATCATAATGAGCTGCTGGCACAGCAGTCCATGGGGTTCGAACTGAAGGAAACCACTCCTCCGTACGGGCTAAGCTCAGAAAAGGGTTAGCCAATGAATTCCCGATCGCATAGGTGGGTGTAGCGTAAGTTTGGAGCGTGTGCGAATTCCATTTATTTTCATTTCCTTTTACCTTATTGCCAATTGCAGGTAAGGTTGAGCCATCACCAAGAACATCAAAATTCATCAAATTCGCATGTGCAAGCTGCCCGATACTGATGGGGATATTATCGGGCACCTCAAATAGAACCATACGCTCGCTACCATCTTGAGCAGTGTTAGACAATCCAACATGGGCCTCCTCAAATTCTGTTCCAGCCGAGATGTGCTCCTGGTAATAGATGTCTGACTCGTCTCGGTCCCAAGGCTTTACGTGCCCTTGACTATAGACGTTTGACTGGCTCAAGGGTTCTGTGGCCTGATCATAAGTGAAGTTTGGCTCTTTATGAATAACAGGTGCCGTTGGGTTTATATTCAAAAAAAGATGAATATCCGACTCGTTTCCTTTGTTGGCCCACGTCCTAGCAGGCACTTTAGGGAATCTCATCGCTCCTACATTGCCCCAAGGATTCCGATACCCTAATCCATCATCCGCTAAAGTATCTCCCTCGATGAGGTCAGTAAAAGGATAACTATGATTAGTCTTTTTGCTATCTCCTGAGGGGGCTATGAAATCAGAAAAATAAGAAGTCCTTTTATCTTCCGAAGGGTCTTGTGACCAAGGCTCCTGGTAAGTTTTAATCAACCCACTAGGTGCTATGTGCAAGTTATAACCGTTACCACCAATACCCATCAGGCGGTTCGTCAAAATCACACTCTGTTGGTGCCATGGACTTGTGAAAACTCCGAATCCTGTTATATCAATGGCTTTGAACCGGTTTTCTGAGAGGAACTGGTAGTTTTTTACATCCGTAGAACTGTAGAGCATAACCTGCTGCTTATAAAGAGATGCCTTTTTGCTAAAATTTAAACTAAGCTGGCTCCTTGACCCGGTTGCATAATTTGTTTCTCGTACAGCCCTACTTTGCCAAAATACTTCATCTGAAGTAGACGTTACAGCTGGAGTGAAAAAACCATTAACGTAAGGCGCACTTGCCCGCGCTACTAGCACGTTTTCACTGGGATCATCTTTATCGTAAAATGAGTTACATGGCGGAGAGAAATTCACCGCCTCACCTGCCCCCAAAGTGATACCTCGAATCACAAATTTAACAGTATGTCTACTAACCTCATTCGCCCCACCTGAAGTCTTCCCGTTCCATCTAGATGTTTTGATACCCGTGGCAGCTACAGTATTTGTAGATCCTCCGCTAGATACGATATCGATTTGTGGCAATTCAAATTCCAAGCCTAAGTCATCAAATGTCATATCTCGATCATACGGATTCCACAAAGTAATAAGCGGGAACATCCCTAGGCTGTAATTATAGCCTTTTGCATAATACCAATCCCCAGGTGGGCCGATCACACTGGGAGGAACACTATTATCTTTCTCCTCTTCCCAGTCTTCGTCGTCGGTACCCGGTAGTGTAGCTGGATCCGTGTTGAAGCACCAATTACCAGAAGCCTCGCGCACTGGGTTTCGCTCGGCAAAACCACAGACGAAAAAATTAGATCGGGTAATAACTGGGGTGAAGCCCACCTGCTCGTTAGTCGGCATACGTAGGCCGACTGCCCCTGCCAGGGGCAACTCACTGCCGACAATCTCTATTCCATCAATATCCAAGGTCCGAAGACCACTTGCCATTCGATAATAATTAGCCAATTGTTCCCATTTGGGGCCTCCCGGATCCATCTGTCCTGGGCCTGATGACGTATTTGCTGGCGGGAACATCGGGGAATTCTCTCCGCCATCTTTCATGTCGTCAGGTAAATTTAGCAGCGCGGTAGAAAGATCGCGCTTTAGGCCACCGTCCTTGGTATTGGCGAGGACACCGCTAGAATGCACGGTGAAGTCGTGGAAAAATTCGTCGCTGGGCAAATTATCGCCTGTAAACATAGGGATATTCTTGAGACTACTGATCTTGTCAGGGTATTGGGTTTCATCTTTCCACCGGGAATTGGTGCCGGTCAATAATCGGTCGCCATCTGAATTAGTGACCGCCGTCGGATCAGCCACTTGAGCCATCGCGGTTCGATAATAAGCCTCATCAGAGTATGGGTCATTAAGATTGTAAGCGCCGCTGTCTAGAAATGGGTCCGCCATGTTCACGCGCGCCTTCACACCCTCGTCGCTTACCCAATAAGCATAATGACCTTCTGGAACGTTATTCTCCCCAAGGATTTCAACCTTGGGTGCTTTGACGGTATCGTCCTGATATTCTGTTTCATCGGGCACACTGCCACCGAGTGTGGCTAGGTCAGCTGTCTCAACTGTTGCGGGTAACGCGGCGCTAGGGTCAAGTGTTGAGGCATTCGGGTCATTCCCACTCACCAACCATCTTGGTTTGTGGTCGTCTAACCCGTCTGCAGAGTCTAATTCTAAAGCTTTTTTTTCTGCGGATGATAGATTGCTAGTGCTCGTAATATCATTTGAAGACCAGACACCCGTCCAACGCGATTGTCCTGCGATTTCGTTAGCACCCGGCGCAAGAAGAATATCGGCACGCGCCGTCACACGCTGATCGGGCCCCGTATAACGCTGCAAATCGCCCAGCGCGACCATTGCCCCGAGCTGCGCATTCATGCGCGCCTTGAGCTGAGCAAGCTGGATATTCGCACTTTGGGTTTCGACTCGGACCAGCGTGGTGATGCTCAAAATAAGCAATAGTATGAATGCCATCAAAGACAATGCGATGACTAGTGCAAAACCATGATTCGGTGCGGGACGAGATTTCATTTGGTGAAGGAGAAAGATAGACAAGGAAG